>MDTB01185690.1_pt1 | contig 17468 bp, 15 predicted proteins | sample 811161 | NCBI WGS metagenome assembly MDTB01 (sample SAMN05326650, study PRJNA326480) | marine metagenome | isolation source: seawater | place: Mediterranean Sea | collected 2009
CATCCGAGTTCACCGTTGTTGTAATTTCTAACACTCATATTATTATGGACTACTACTGCCATGTTAAAACTAACTTGGTCAATAAGAGAGTTTTTTTCAATTTTTTTATATTTATTTATTAACAAATTGTGATAAGACTGATACTTAATCTGTAAATCGTAATTTAATTTTAAAAAAATATTTACACATCAAGGCAAGTTATTTGGAATTAATGGCTGTAAGAATAACTGTATGTAAGGAAATACTTGAGTATCTTTAAAAATAGAACTCAAGCAATTCCATACTGTTAGACGATAAAAATAAATAGTAAATCCGAACCCAAAAAAAGCATAATATCTAAATACTTTTGTCATATTTTCATTTTCTAAACCTTTTTTTTTTTTTACAAAAGACTTTCCCGACCTATAAATTGATAAAGCATTATTATAAACTCTAGAACTAATATCACCAAAACCAACAGGGACAACAGAAGAAATAACCCATTGTTTTTTTTTACCGTCACCTACTAGTGGAGTTCTCGGATACATATTAACAGGATTCTTCTCCTCAATAAACTTATCCAATTGTCCAATCACAATGGTAATATCTTGTTCAGCATCAGAAAACAAAGATTTATAAAATTGTTTTGAACCGTATTTGAAATCGGTATTGTTTTCAAAGTTTCTTACCAAATAATCTTCCTTAACTGAACCAAAAATTCTAATAATGTCTTCTTTTAGAGATCTCATTTTAGTAGAATCAAATTCATCCAAACTTCTAACTAATTTATTCATAGAATTTTGAATCCTTTTAACAACATAGTCTTTACCCTCTTGGGTAGAAATCTCTCTATCTTCAGAATTTTTAACTTTAAGAATAAAATTAATATTATTCATTTCTGACAATTTTAATCTATTGATATCACTAACGATAGATCTTGACTCTGAATCGAACTCAGTAATATATCTTCTGAATTTCATTAAACTACTGTAACCTTTCAATTCGTAAATTTCTTTGGCTAATTTAATAAATATATTATCAGAATCCATGTATTCTTCAACTTCTATAGCATTATATGTACTTACATGCATAGAAAATTATTTATGGGCAAATAGAAAGTAATTTTCAATTTTTTTAAATGTAGATAATGGTATTTAGTAAATATCTAGATTTTTCAATCTACTAAATCATGTATACAATATTTATTCTCCATTAGATATTCAAAGGTATAAAACTAAACAAAATCCAATGGTATAAAAAAATCATCTTTTTCCCTTTCTTGTAGAAAATTATCAGTTTTATACTGATTTGATCTGTCATAAAAGGAAATATCTTCTTTGTTTGGTTCAAAAAATTTTAAAAATCCATTACTTGAAATTTTTAAAATATAGTATATAGAACATACTATTTTATTGTTACTTAATACAGTAATTGACTGGTCGGTAATTCTTGAAAAAGATCCAGTGTAATCATATGAAATTAAATTGCTAATGTAATTCATAATAAGTTATAAAATAATAGTTACATAAAATAATTCAATTTTTTTTAGAAAGAGAAAACCTCTGTGGGTTGAGTCTTGAAAGGAGAATATGGATCATAGAATCCCGTAAAAAATGGATCAGCCATATTATTTGAAAAGAAAACATCATTTTCTTGTCTATCCTGGAAAATATCCGTAGGTTTGTGCTGAGTAGCCATGCTCGTAAATGCTACTGTAACAGGATCTGGTTTAGTTAGCTCATCCACCTTTTTAACAATATCTACTGTTGTCCTTTGCAATATGCTAAATCCAAAACTAATGACGACGACACTTAATGCAGATTGAGGAACCAAGATTCCAAATTTTGTCAAGATCGACACGGAAAACTTCTTTGATACCTCATTAAGTGACTGCATAATTGCAGTTCCTTCAGCAAGAGCCATAGTTCCTGTTGTCAATGTGGTATTGATCCCAGTATTAACAACATCACTCAAAATCTCTTTTTGTTCCTTTCCTCGGAAAAAGCCTAGTGCTGCTACAACCCCGCAACCTACTCCAATGTTTGCTACTGGTGCAAGATTCTGTAACATTTGGTCTGTTATCAAATTTTCATCACACATAATTGCAGGAAGTGTCAAAAGATGTTCAGTGATAGAGTTCGAAATAAAGCTACAACTAAAACCATATGCCAATTGCTCGCTCTTGTAACAAATATAGGTTACAGGTTGGTAATACAACATTTGAACCTCTTTGTCAACATAAGCTAAAGATGTACCAACATTACTAAAGAATGTTGTAGATGCAGTATCAAAAAGGTAACCAACAGAAATGTGCTTGTAAACAAGCTCCTGATTAACCAATCCTAAGAATCCTAGTCTGGAATACTCACCAGTTCTAGAGTTGTATCTGTTTGTTTGTTCATCATTGAAATTGTCAAGCTGATCATTTTCTTCCTTGGACCTCTTATCTCTGATTCTTTCAAGAGTCTCTTGATCTTCGCTTTTAGGTTCTGGTTTAGGTTTCTTAAGATGTTTCTTAACCTTACCAAAGCCTTTTTTGATTTTATCCTTGACCTTCTTGACTACCCTTTCAACCCTTTTAACCGGTTTAACAATCGTTTCTTTAACTGTTTTCTTAACTATCTTCTCAACTTTTTTAACCGGTTTAACGACCGTTTCTTTAACTGTTTTCTTAACTGCCTTTTCAACATTTTTGAAAAACTTTTTAATACCCTTATCCTTTTTAACAGGTTTGTCTATGCCAGGAGGAAAATTTGGTTTTCCCCTGCCACCAGGTTTGTATATGCCGGGAGGAAAATTTGGTTTTCCCCTGCCACCAGGTTTGTATATGCCAGGAGGAAAATCTGGTTTTCCCCTGCTACCAGGTTTGTTTATGCCAGGAGGAAAATTTGGTTTTATCCTGCCACCAGGTTTGTGTATACCTGGTCTTCTTAATCTGTTTAAGATTTTTGATTTTTCGTGATTAAAAACCTTTTTAACATCCTTAATTCCCGAACTGTCTTGAATATGTTTGACTAATGTCTTTTTATAAAACTGATCTACAGTATTCAATTTTGAAGTATCTGGTGAATATCTTACAATTTTAGGACCTGCTCGGAAGTTTTCATCCCTTATCAACTCTTTATTATCTGGTGAAAATCTAATAAGTTTAGGACCTACTCTGAGGTCTGTAGTTTTATGACCTTCAACTTTAGTTGGAGTAAATAGACTAAAGAATTTGCTCATTCCTTCGAAAAATCCACAACCGCTAATCTCATTCCCAATCGACCTAGCAAATTGGATAGGATTCTCACTAGAGTGATTTGAAAACCAAGAACTTTCGTAACCATGGCTAGCCAAGAACAACCTTTGTTCCTTGATTGATTCTGGTACCAAATTATCCTCAAATTTTTTACGCTCTTCAGGTTTTAAATATTTACCATTCACTTTTAACCAATTGGAGTATAGAGCTTTCATGTATTGTCCCCAAATCATTGACTCAAACCTTCCTTCTGGAGCCTTAAAATTAGGATCAAGAGTCTGAGAAGGTACGCCTAAAACTTGATACACCTTGTAAAAAGCTTCTCTTCTAAACTTTGCTTCAAGATCCGCTTTGATTTCTGCTTTATTCCTACCGTTGCCTGAGACATGGATTTGGAAAAAGTCATTGTCAAAAGACACTTTGTGATGCTTTTTGAAAAATCCTCTCAATGATGTTTTGTGAGTGTATTGAGCTTTGATACCGTCAATATCTATAATTTTCCTTGTTGTAAGTAGTTCTTTGACCAGTGACATAGTAGCATGGACAAGTCTAAGAATAGCTATCTGAGGGTACGCTACCGAAACAAAGTCTAATACCATACCAAACCAAGCCTGCATAGCACTATTTGTATCTTTATTGACTATGGCAATAGCGTAGTTCATAAAACTCAAGAAAGGAGCTGGTACATCTGGGAAAATTCTTGCAATTGCAACAATATCTTGAGGTTGAATTTTGTCTTTGTTGATTAAAAATCCCAATGTTCTAACAATAGCCAATTGCTCAGTAGTCAAATAATCAGAACTGAAATTTCTAAGTGCAAATGACAATAAAAACCTTTCCCTTTCACTTGAACTCATTTTACTCCAGTTTTTAATTGCTATTGCTCCTTCCAAACAAGAATTTGCCGTAGACAAATTATTAGCAATAACCTGGGTTGTATTTGGAGTATTAACAGGTTCAGCCGTCTTCAAGTTTCCATCATTACTTAAATCAGGAAAGTTGCCTACACTTGTTGCATCAGGTGTATCTGTGCCATTATTCATGGTGTTTCTAAGATCTTGATCAACATCTGCAGTAACTGGTAATTGATCATCACTATTCGCTAAATCATTTGATTGGTCACTAGTATCGTTTGAACTGGTGTTTTCCGTGCCATTCTGATCAGAAATCATTGGACTAGAATTGCCCCCAGAATCTTGGGAAGGAGTTGTCAAAGGACAAGAATTGCCCCCAGAATCTTGAGAAGGAAATATCAACGGACAAGAATTAGGACTAGAATCTTGAGAAGTTGTCAACGAACAAGAATTAGCCCCAGAATTTTGAGAAGTTGTCATAGGACTAGAATTAACCGCAGAATCTTGAGAAGTTGTCAACGGACAAGAATTTACTGTAGAATCTTGTGAAGGCGTAATCAATGGACAAGAATTAACTGTAGAATCTTGTGAAGGCGTAATCAATGGACAAGTATTGATTGTAGAATCTTGTGAAGGTGTAATTAATGGGCACGAGTTCGTATTGGTATCTAGAGAAGATGTATCTAACAAACAAACATTTTCATTTGGTTCAAATCCATTAATTGGACAAACATTTTTTTGATCATTGATTCTAGAAATATTTTGACCTATCTCAGATTTTGGATCAATGAAAGTACAATACTTTTGACCCGTATTTGATTCAAAACATAACATCGGATCATTTTTGATTGTTTCAATAAAAGCTTGTTGGACCAATTCACTATTATTAATGGCAACTGGTTGTTTCTTATTGGTTAACCAATAATAAGTACCTTCAATAACATCTCCAGAGTATTCAATGCCATCGTTTACCAAATCTCTGGCACTACCGACAACATAAACAATAGGATATTCCATATATTCAGTTTTAAATACATAAATTGTCTCCATCCATCCTTTCTCATGAGGTTCATAATTGTAACTATCATGTAATGATCTTGATACGAAAGTACCAGTTGCAGTCGCAGAAGCAATCCCTGCTGACTTTCCAATACTAGTTGCAAATTTAATTTCAGAGGCAAATGCTCCGGAGGCAGACATAATAGTTGCATTCCATTTTGCTTTCTGAATATTTTCTTTTGTTAAAATATTATTAGCGTGTAGATAATCTAACTCTTGCTTTAAAATAGATGAGAAGTCTAATGCTACCCATGCTATTTTTGCTGGAATTATTGCTTCAGCTCCGAAAGTATAAACAATTCCGTAAGTGCCTCCTGTTTGAATTCCTTCCCACATTGTAGCATTGTAAACACCTCTAGCTAGATCTCTACTATTTAATCCATCATAGTTATTTTTGGTTGCAATATCGTACAAAACGTTACCCGAATAAGAACCAACAGCACCTGATGTACTACTAAGGAAACTAGGAGAAACACCTTCGTACTTTCCGTTAAAGTTATTATTCACTTCGCTATTGAATGGATCAATTTTAGGCTTTGTAAAAATCCTATCATTAAAATTATAGGAATCTCCACTATATTGATTTAATTTTCCGAATGTATTATTCTCATTATTAATATAAATCTTAGGAGACTCAGAGTTAAAGTCGAAACTTTTGTAATTCGAATCATTTTGGACATTATATCCATTATGATCAGAAATATTATACTCTATAGAAACATGTCCTTCATCTGACATAAAAGGCCTATTCTGTTGTATAATATAAAAAAATCAATTTTTTACCATTGTCCACAAAATCCAAGTGTGAATATATATCCAACTCTTGACCAGAATGTAGCCTCCTGGATAACTCTATTAAAAGTTTGGTTAGTCCTTTCGTTAGATGTTTCATCAAAATTTAAACTTGTGTTGTTTGACTCAGATTCATTTGTATTCATTCTCCTTTGTTCATTTAATTTAAGAATTGTTAATCTAAAATTGTCAGAACTTGTATTAGAATATATTCTGTTCATGAGATCCTGAAACCAATTTTTTAGAAACCACATTTGAATTTATTTCATTTTCTAAAAAACTGGTTACACCTTTATTAAAATTAAAAAGCGGAATTGGATCAATTGTACAATTTTTATAGTCATTCTTTATCATTGCTCTATCTTTATGTTGACTAGCAGTAGAAATTAAAACTGATGCAAGATTTTCTTCAATACATTTCTTTATGCTTTCTCTTGATATATCAGGATAATAATCTTTAGCTAATCTTTCAAACCAAAAACTAAAGTCTTCCCTTTCGCGTTCATCAGTTCTAGGATTCAAACTATCTCCTGAGTAATAAAGCTTTTTACGTACTCTTTCTCTAATAGCATTTTTAGTTAAGGAAATCAATGGCTTAACTTGATCAGCGTAAATTTTATTGTACGAATCATAATTTTCTTTAGTGAATTCAAGATCGTTTTCAGTTAACCATTGAGCGATTTCATGTGATGGTACTTTTGTTGTTTCCCAAATTCTATTAATTTTTGTAAGAACAACCGTAACTTTTTTCCACCAATCTAACGAATTTGGAAAAATCTTTTTGAACTCAATAAATAGATTTTTAAGAGAATTAATATCTGTCTCATCAAGTCTTGGCTTATCACCGTCAACACAGTATAGTACAGTATCAATTTCACTAATTTCATAGGATCTAATAAGATTCCAAACATCACCCGTAGTAAAACCTTGTCCAGGATCTCCAAAACCAATTGTATCAATAAAAGTTACTGTAATATGCCCAATCTTAATATCAGTCTTTTCTATTTCAGTTGTTCCTCTTCCGTTTTCTGAAATATTCCTTTCTTGGGTCTCTGTATTATTAATAGAATTGAGAAACCCTTCAATAACACTTATTAAAGTGCTTTTTCCAATTCCTAAAACTCCAATTACTAATACATTAATATTTATCTCCTTCTTCAAGTCATTGTCTATTGAATCAAATGCCTCTTTAATAATATTGGTCTGGCTTGTAATTATCCTTACCAAAGAGTCCTCAGAAGGCTTGAAATTTTTAATAATTTCATTTATTCCATTTTTTGTAGATTCAAATTTTCTCAAAAATTCCATCGAAAAAGTCTCGTTACACTCGTTTTTTTCTATTTTTTGTAAATTATCTAAAATCCAGCTTATTGCTAGCTGGTTTTTAAATAATTTCATAACTTTAGTTGGAAGAAATTTCAATGATTCTCTGTAAATATTATTAATTTTACTAGCAGATTTATCACATTGATATTGAACCCAATAATTACAACAAACTTTTTTAATAAAGCTTGATATATCAGATCGGAATTGTTGACTTTCTAAATAACTGGATGCATCTATTTGTAATTTAGATTTTTCTTCTATAATTCTAGTCATCAAATAATCAGTAAATTCTTCTTTGGTATATTCTTTTGAACTGAGACCATAATATTTTTTTTTAACTAATTTATCACATTCTGAAGTGTTATTCATATTATCCTTCATAAAAGATCATTCAATAGCTGTTAATATTTTTTTTTCAATCTTTTTTTAAAATAAGTTAAAATTCAATCCTCTGAACTCTCTTGCAACTGAGTTTCTAAAAGTATTATTGGACATATCATTAAAATTGCTATCTGCATACCAAGGAATTTTATTTTCATCAAGATATATACGATCTGATATATTAATGGTATAAATTTTATTCAAAAATTTTGTTAACCAATTATTTTCATACGTAAAAGTCTTAATATAGGTTTTCAACAAATTATCTTTTTTAATCAAGGTATTTAATGAACCTTCAATATCAGGAATTTTGCAAACATTATAATTCTTAGGATCTAACTCATCCATTTTCATGTTTTTAGTCTTTCCTGTTATTAGGACATTAATCTTTGAAATAATATCATCAAAATATTCTTCATCTAGATGTGGATATAGTCTTTCACCAATTTGTCTAAGGTATACAAAAAATGATTGACCACCATCATCAAATTCCACAACTCCTTCAAATATTTTTTTATGAACTCTCGTTGTAATCTCAATATACCAATCATCAAGTGAAAATCTTAATAGATTCGCATAATGTTTGTTATATTCATCTAATGACTCTTGATTAAAAATGAGGTTTTTTTCTTCTAAAAAACCCTCAAAATTATAATCAGGGACACCTCCATATTTTTCAAATTCTCTCAAAATAATCTTATCAGCATTAGAACCAACAATAAATACTTTTGATAAGTAATCAAGATTATCAGGGTAATGTAATTTCATCTCTTCCATAAATTTCGATAATAGAAGATACTCACTTTCATTAATTCTAGGACAGTCTAGATCTAGAAAATAAAATATTAACTTATTATCTACATTTAATTTATGGAAATCTCTTAAAAAACGAATCTTAGAATTACAATCAAAATCTTTTTCCTTTTGGTTCTTAAAGATATTAAGATTTAACTCGCCAATGCCAATTTGATGCTTTTTATCATTTGCTAAATTCGTTCTCCAAATTTTTTCATCTTTTGTTCTATTCCATGATTCATCTTGAAAAAATTCATTCAATATCCCAAATATTTTAGTTTTACCTACATCATTTTGTCCAAAGAAAAGACCGTTAATTTCCTTCTTTGCGAATGCATGTTTTGTAAAATCGAAAAAATTATTCAAACATTCATGAATTCCTACCTTAATCATGATTTCAATCAAAATTAATTCATCGCATGTACAGCTTTCATGAAATTTATTCATTTTGGCTTCATCACCTCCAAAATCCTCGAGCTTATACTCTGGAAATTGTATTATCAATGAAATCTTATTGAGATGTTTATACATATTTTGAGGCAAATAACATATAATTTCCTTCATAAACGTTCTAAGATTTTCATTATACTTTGGAGATTCGGGATACATTATTCTAGAATAATGATATTGTGTCCACCTATTTATTAAAACTTGATAGGCAAATTTTGATACATCATTCTTGAAAATTTCTTCATTTTCAGCAGAACTACAGTATTCTTTAAAATCTCTAATACTTTTATTTAAATTTCCTAAAATAGAAGCATTATCTTGTATTATCTCATTAATATATTTGGAACTTATCTCCATATCAATTTTATATCTGACCATATATGTAAAAAATTCAATTTTTTATTCTGTTTTATATTCAACTTCGACTACTTTACCAACCATTACCAAATAATTTGAATCCATGATTGCTACTCTGCCTAAACCAGGAACATCATCATATGTTGTTAAAAAGATTGGTTGTTGAGGTTCAAACCATGCTTCTCCAGTGTCACCAACCTTAATAAATGGTGGATTATCTAATCTAGCACCTCCTGTATCTTTTCCCATCTTATATACAATTTCAGACATTCTTGATGCTGATTTTCCTGTTCTTACATAAGCACAAGGAGCGAAACCAACTTTTAATTCTCCTGGATGATCCATAACTGAGAATTGAATCTTAAATCTCTTTGCTGCTTTTATTGGCGTATCTTTTTCTGAGTAAATAATATCCCCAACCTTTGGCATTTTATTCTTATCCAGACCTTTTAAATTCATACCAATGTTATCTCCTGGTTTTGCACTTGGCCACAACTTGTGATGCATTTCAATACTGAAAACTTTTAAACCTTTTAACTCTCTTGGACATACACCAACAGTATCTCCTGCATTAAGAGTACCTTGTTCAATTCTACCAGTAATAACATCACCAACACCTTTAATCTTATATATGCCATTTATAGGAATTAATAAATTTTTATCGTCAAATCTCTTAGGTGGTTGAACTAATTTCTCTAGTGCATCATATAAAGTAAAACCAGTAATTGTTGTTTCCTTGTTCAAGTTTGCAGACCAGCCCTTGTACCATGGCATTTTATCCGTTTTTTCAATCAAGTTTTCTCCCTGAAATCCTGAATAAGGGATGAAAGCAACTTTCTTTGGTGGGAAACCGCATGTTTTAACCATCTTTTCAAATTCTCCTCTAATTTCATTAAATCTAGTTTCTGACCATCCACAAGAATCCATCTTGTTAATTCCAACAATCAATTGTTCAATACCCAAAAGTGATAACAATTTACAATGTTGTCTTGTTTGTCCCATTACTTCGCCTGTAGCTCTATCACCTTTAGCAATTGCAGCTTCAAAACCACCTGTTTCAGCTGGAACTAAAAGCAATGCTACATCAGCACATCCTGCGCCATTAATCATATTTTTAATATAATCTTTATGACCTGGTGCATCTACAATTGTATAATGATAACTATCTGTATAAAATTCTTTTGTTGTACAATTAATTGTTACACCCTTTTCTCTTTCTGCTTTGTCTCTGTCCATATAATATGCAAAGGCAAATGAACTTTTACCTTGGGCATCTGCTTCTTTTTGAAGTTTTTCCATATCTCTCTGAGATATTCCACCTAATTTAAAAATTAAATGACCTGTTGTTGTTGATTTGCCTGCGTCAACATGACCGCACACAACTAACGAAATATGCTTTTTTTCACTTTCGTTACTCATATTTATTATCTTTATTATGCTAATAATTTTTTAAAACATTTATAAAAAAAAAATTTAAAGAAAATTAAAAAAATACAATTAAGAATACAATTAATTATTTTTTCAAATAAACATACAAAAGCATAACTATAATTAATATAGTTATGAGAATTATATATTTTGCGAAAAAATATATTATATCATACCCAGGTTTGTGGTTTTTATTCATGTTTAAAATTTTTAAAATTCCCATCAATATTCCAAAATCGCTCCAATTTTTTGAATTTTCAGTTTCAGGAAACAACTGATAACACAAAGGCTTATAATACATATAACAATTGTATTTCAAATAGTAAATATCAATGTCAAAAATAGGAGGATTCTTTAACATTTCTAAATACGTTTTCTTATTATATATTACACAATGAGTCATTCCACCCATCAAGATTTTGAAATTATAATAATCATATGGTAAAACTACACCTGGAATGTATCCTATGAAATAGATCATATTTTTATCTTCCTTACTTTTAATAAAACTGTCAACATTGTTTTTGTGATTAATAATATTATCATCAAAAAAAAAGTCATCTTCTAACACCATTACGTTATTCAAATTTCTTGAATTAGCATCCTCCATTACTTTTATGTTGGCATCTGCTAAATCATAGTTTACAGATTGTTTTTTTAAATATGATTTATTACAATTTTTAAATCCTTTGTTATAAACAATAATACACTTTTTACAAGGTTTAAATTTATTTAATTGATCTTTTATATTTTGTAATCTTCCGTTTCCTTCTAAATGAATTACGTATGCAACATCTATTGTTTCTAATATACTTTCTTCATAATTAATCTCTTCAAATCTATAACATTCAATTGCATTTTCAATCATATATATTAATTATAAACAAATTTAAATTTATTTTTATAATTAAACTTATTATTTATTTAAAAAAGTAAAAAAAAAGTTACTCAGATTTTAATTTGAGTTTTTTTATTAGTTGTTTATCAACTATGTCTAGTTGTTCGTTTTTTAGATTTAATAATCTAATTATGTAATTAAATCTTTGCCTTTTATCGAATAAAAAGAATAAGAATTCCATTAATATAATCTATATTTTATTCTTTATTCTTTTTTGACTTACGTATTTCCTCAACAAATATTGTTATTTTCCACACTATTTTCTTTGAAATTTCCTTATCCGAAACATCCCATACCTTTATACAATTACTTGCTATTTCTCTTTTTACATCCAATACGAAAGGATTATCAACTCCAGCATCTCTTAACCTTTCCCTTCTAATCTTACCATTCTTAGAACTAAATCCTCCATTAAATATTGTCTCAAATGAATAAGACATTACTTTTGACTCACTTAGGTAGCTTGAAAGATCTTTTTTGACATCAAACCAATTAAATACTATTTCATTCGGCAGATGATTATTTTCATCATGTTCTTTATTAATATTCGAACTAACCATTTCCATAATTCTTTCGCAGGCTTTTTGAACTAACCATTTTCTATCATTACGCATTTTTTTTGAATCTGTTTCCCATTTTTCGTCTATAAGAGGCACGATCTCTGTTAATTCTGACATGTAATTATCAATTAAATGAGCTAAATAAATTAATATTCAATTTTTAGTCCATTTAAAGAATTATATCTAATACATAAATATGACAGATGAAATTAGTGAAGTTAATAATATAATCGTAAAAATTATGACAAATGACAATATTAGTAGCTATGAAGAATTTAGACTAAAGAAACACATTAGTATTACAGAACCGAGAGTAAGATCAATAATTAATAATTTAGATTCATACAAAAATGTAAAAACTTTTTTTAATAAAAAAAGCTATTCCTTTGATTCAATAGGTGTAATTGATATTAATGGTGAAAGAATTATTGATTTCAATGATGATTACTTAGATATGATGGATAAAGGTTTGGATTTTATGGCTTCTACTAAAAAAATATAAAATTTTATGATAAGTTTAAAATAAATATTAAATCTAATCTAAATTAATAGATTAGATTTATGAATTTTAAAAAAATAAAAAAAATTCATGAAAAAGAAATTCGCTGTAAATGCAATATTCTAAAAAATAGATTAGAAGATTGCTTGAAAAATAATTATAATGATGATTTTGTGTGTCAAAATGATATACTGTTGTTTTCAGAATGTATAAAAAAGTTTAATGAAGATTTTAGTAAAAAATATAACTTTCCATTCAAGTTCTTTTATGACTAAATTTATCCTAATTATATATTTTACTTTTAAAATCTATAAAATTAAAGTCACTTGTATCAAATGATGTAATTATCCCTAATATCGGATTAAAAATGGAAACTTTATTTATTTTTACATCCTTTTTCTCTATCAAATATCCATAAATTAAACTTTGTGATAAATTTCCTAAAGTACAAGTTTGAAAAAATGATGATTTTATTTCTATTAAATGATCGTCAATTAATAAATCTAATTCTCCTTTTATTGTGTCAAAAGTTATATTGTAATGAGTAAAAATTTTATCAACTTTTGGATGATTTTTCTCAATAAATTTTGTAAGACCCTTTGATAAATTAATTAAATATTGATACATATCATGACCCAAAATAAAATCTTTTAATTCATCATCCTTATCATAATTATATGATGATATGTAATAAATATCCTCCATTATATCTCTCCAATCTGATATTTTATCAACATAATTATGATAAACTTTTTTGTTATGAGCTGATTGTAAAAAAGTTTGATGTTTGTGTATTAAATTTAAGTCAAAACTTTTTACTTTATTAGGAAAACTTATTAATATCATTTTACTTATTATGTAATCCAAAAAATTACCTAAAACAAGTCTATTTACAAAGTTTTTAGAAAGTTTTTGTAATACTGAGAATTTTGAAACTTGTTTATTTATACCAACTGTTTGATATTTTAATTTTAATACTAAATCTCTCACTTTATTAAAACCTTCAAATCTTAATTTATTCATAACATCCTTAGAAACATTACCTGTCAATGGAATAATATTATCCTCTACACCATATGGTATATAAAAACTACTATCTACTTCTTTTAAAAGTGGAGACATGAATGTCAATCTTTCAGGATGCAAGTTTAAATTATAAGTAATTATTAAGTGAGATTTAGCTCTTGATGATGCCACATAAAATAATCTTCGTTCTTCTTCCATTTCGTCAATTTCATCAATAAACAATTTAGGCATAACTGCAGGAAAATTTTTGCTATCCATGTCAATCATATATACATATTCCCATTCTAAACCTTTTGATCCATGAATTGTTGTTAAATAGACAGAATCCTCGAAATTTTGATCTATTTCTTTATTCAGATAAAGATCGTTTATAAACTCTTCTAATGATGATTTATTCGAAATATAATTCAATAAAATTTTTGTATCATCGATCATATTCTCTATATTTGATGTCCTGTATGTGCTTTTGTTTTTCCTCCACAGATTTTCCAAATAAATAATTATTAATTTAATTTTTTCTAAAATAAAATTTGTTTCATCTATCTTCTTTAAGATATCATCTAATGATCCAATGGTTCTTTTGTAAAATGAATTTTGATCAACTAATGTTTTTATAGAATGTCTTATATCTGGATTAAATTCCAAAATATCATTTGCCTTTACAACTCCTATTTCTGAGTGGAGAGCTAATATTCTTTTCCAATGAATACTACTTTTATTATTCACCAAAATTACTATAAAAGCCATAAAGTCTTTTATATGAAGTTTATCCAATAAAGATATTCCCAGATGTTTTATAGTAGGTATTTTATGAGATAACAATTGATATTCTATTTTATCTAATAATGAATTCTTTCTTGCTAATATTACAATATCTTTATACGATACCCCATTTTTATTTCTATTTTTAATATCTTCAGCTATCCATCTATATTGATCTACATTGTTACTATCATTAAAAGCTAAAACGTGTGGTTTTGTTCCTTTTCTATCTTCTGCTGATTTTACTTCTTTTTTAAACTGATTATGATTATTTTTTATTATTTCCTGTGAGAAATTAACTACTTGTTGTGTTGATCGATAATTTGCTTCCAAAAAATATGTCTTGCTTGGTTTATAATCTTCAGTAAAATTCCAGATATATTTAATATCACTTCCTCTAAATTTGTATATTGATTGAGCATCATCACCTACAACCATGATATTACATTTTTCTTTGAATCTAGATAATATATAATTTTGAATAGGATTTACATCTTGATATTCATCAAAAAATATGTAATCAATTTCATTTATGAAATCTTCTGATTTTTTTGTTTTTAAGAAGTTAGCAAATAAAACCATTAAATCGTTAAAATCAACTACATTTTGTTTTTTCTTGGTTTCTTGATAGTTTCTTAGAATTCTTTTAAATATCAACAAGTAATTTTCTAAATTAAGTTTTGTTACTATATCATTTAAATTAACTAGATAACTAGTAGATGCTTGATCAATGATCATCGATGCTTTAGTTTTAATCAATGAGATATCCTCGTCCTCCACATTGTCAATACTTAGTGTTGAATCTATAATATCTCTTAATAATAATTTACTATCTTTTTCATCTAAAACTGTGTAATTAACTTTGTTATATCTTTGTAATATCCTATAACCTAATCCATGCAAACTACCAACATAATGTGGTAATTTGGTTGGAATAATTGATTTTAATCTATTTTCCATTTCTTGTCCAGCTTTTTTAGTAAAAGTTATTAATAATATCTTGTCGGGATCTATATTAATCCCAGAATGATGATTAGTAACTAAATTAATATATCTTGAAATTAATGTATGTGTTTTTCCTGAACCAGGGCAAGCTAAAACAAGTAAATTTTCTTTTTCTTGCTTTGCTTTTACTATCTCATCCTGCTGATCATTTAAATTCATCTGATTTATAATCTCTTTTTGATCAATCTCATTTGCCAATCTCTCTAATTCAATCAATTGATATTCCAAATCATGAATTTTTTGTTGGTACTTCTTAAGTTTAGTATGAATTTTATCTCTTTTGGATATTATTTGATCCATTTATTATTAAATAGAATTAAAAATTTTTTTTTAACACACTTTAAAATAAAACAATCAAATACTTACACAATATATCATGACTTTTAGATAAAAAATAATATTTTTTTTAAGTAATCTTCATGAGACTGTCTATAAAAAAATTTTTTTGGATCTAATCCTTAACTTTAACACCAAACTCCTTTAGTAAAATGATCTCTTCGGCATCTTCTTTCGACAACAAATTTTTTTTGAGATCTCTGTATTTTTTAATACATTTTATGGATTCCCACTCAGTTTTACTTATTTTTTTTTCTAATTGACTAGATGATTCTCTGATTTTAGATATAAACCTGGTTCCACTTACATTTTTGATCATTTCATCAAATTCAAATTGCATTAGAGAGGCCTCTGAAATATCATCATAAATATCAGAAAGTTTTTTTTCTAACTCTGAAATCTCACCATCTCTTTTTCTTTTTTTGTTTTTTTTATATTTAGCATCTATAGAAAATTTAAGTTTTTCTTCATTTTCTTTCAATAAATTTTCGTATTCATTAATTTCATTCATAGCTCTATCATTTATTCCTGAAAGCTTGTCAAGTATGTAACTTAACAAAGGATCTTTACCTATCTTTAATCCTTCATATGGAAAACCAATACTAAATGATTTTAATCCAAATAATAGCTGTTTTACATCTAATAGATCTTTTTTATTTTTTGAAGTAGCAACCAATATTCCATAAATCCCCTCAGCTGGTCAAGCCTTAGGGTGGTTGAGTGTTTCGTAACTCAAACGGGTGCGTTCTGCCCGACGGGTAGAGTTTTAATTCGAGTGATTTCTCAGCTAAAACAGGTACTCATTCCTAGGTTTCCCACCTTCGATACAATATAATCCCTAGCACTTTTCTTCGCAGAATTGTTGATAACCGGTATCTATTACATTGCCCGTGATTGGTACAGTGTCTTCTCTTTCAAAATAAACATTTGTTTAAATCTACTAGTAGATAGAATATACATCAATCCTTACCTAGAAAACTAGGTTAAAAACTATGATTTAAGGTTAAAAAATAATTTTCAATTTTTTATAAATAAAAACGACGAGCAAACCTACCTTCATGAATTGCACAAATTTATCTGCGAAAAGGGTTATTTCTTAGTATCAATTCGGATTCGTGAACAGGTATAGGATCTACACCTAATTCCAAAAAATCCACCATATAATACCCTTGTAATGCTCTACCTCCATAAAGCACAACAGTTGATGTTACTACTCCTATTAGCCCATTTCCTTGATTACTGTTAGGTATGCCCTGTAAACTACTTGAGCCTCTCCTCTCTACATAAGCTCCCTCATTGAATTGATTTCTGTGCATTGACGAGGGAGCATTGTTTTGAACAAATAATATACCATTTGGTTGGGGTATGACATTAGTGATCATTCCATGATTAAGTGGTAAATTGTTAATAATAACTCCTTGTGGCTGAAGAGAATTAACTTGGTTGGTTTGCATAATGGCTCCAGGTGGAGTTTCTGCACTATGTCTAACTTGGATACCGTACCTAGCTAATCTACCAGTTGGTAGACCTGGACTTAGGTTTGGATTAAAAGTAGGAGCTGATTGTCTCCTTAAATTTATATATTCGGGTGAAAAATTAGCAACCAATATTCCATTATTACCCCCTCAGCTGGTCAAGCCTCGGGGTGGGTGAGAGTTTCGTATCTCACACGGGTACGTTCTGCCCGACGGTTAGAGTTTTAATCCAGGTGCTTTTAGAC
>MDTB01018827.1_pt1 | contig 17465 bp, 21 predicted proteins | sample 811161 | NCBI WGS metagenome assembly MDTB01 (sample SAMN05326650, study PRJNA326480) | marine metagenome | isolation source: seawater | place: Mediterranean Sea | collected 2009
AATGGATGCATACTAAGAGCTTTTATTAAGTTTTCATTTTGCATGAATTTTGAAACAGAGGTATTAACAGATTGATAGAATTTAATTCTTAATAACTCCGGTAGATACGGCATCATGCTTCCAAAAGATTCAAAAGGTTTGTCAGCGAGTTCAGTGAATGCTGTTTTAAATATTCTTTTTGAGTGCTTTAGTAATGAAATATACCCTATTGCATCATTATATGAATAATTCTTTTTAATAGATCGCAACATTGCTAATAAATTGTCACCATAATCAAAATGACTTTTATCAGAAAATATAAATCTATAAAATGGTTTTACTTTAATTAAGTTGAAATAATCTCGGCTATGCTTGCCATGCATCTCAAATAACTCGTCAATCAGATAAGGAGCCGTGATAACAGTTGGGCCGGCATCATATTTGAAACCATTATGTATGAAAGTTCTTGCCCTCCCCCCAAGATCTTTCTGTTTTTCGAGTAACTTAACATCAAAGTTATGTTTTTTTAGACGAGCAGCTATTGCTAACCCGCCAAAGCCGGAACCTATTACAATAGCTTTTTTCATATTAGTAGAATGTCACAAGGGGCGTTACGCCCCTTGTGATCTTTAATTATATATTTATGCAGTTTTTTCTGAATCTTGAACAGCTGCTGACCAAATAAACACACCAAATGCAATTTTGTTTACAAAGTCTGCTAGGTTATAAATAAGGTTCAAGCTTGCTGCATCGACCGCACCCATTAAATAACCAAATAAATACCCGAGTGGGTAGATAGCCCAACCTACTAATACCACTAAACGACATGCTGAGAATGCCATTTGTGCTGCGGGGCTTCCACTGGAATCACTTAATTGAGCTGCTTCACCTCTAAATATTTCATTTAGAATGTATATCCAGCCCGCCATTCCTATGATAAATCCTAGAAGTGGAGGTAACATACCTGCTTCACCAGCAAATCCGCCAACGAGCATAACTAGTGTACCGACCATCAATCTCCAGAATACACCAACACTAACAGCTGTCACAGCAGCTAATATTAGATAGAATTCAATCATTTGTAGAGGTACTGTTAATAACCAGTCAATATACCTAAATACTGTAGGAGACTCACCGGTAGATACCCATACTTCTCTCATATAAAAATAATGCACTGCGGCAATTAATGTTACTAGAGATATTACAGATAGCGATGTTTGCCACTTTCCAGAAACACGGCTTCTCTCAACAATAAAGAATACTGTCGCTGCAACCATGGATATTGAAATCAGCCAGAATGTTATACCTACCACATCATTGGCTTGTAAGTCACCAGCGAAAGCTAGTGATGGTGCTAAAGCTACTGTAAAAATAGCAATTACACTTGATAATAGTTTTTTCATAAAATAATCCTCATTTATACTGTGTATTATTTTATATTAAAATTATTAAGAATCACAGAACTTTTAACAAAGACTCTTTTGCATCTCCAAATAGCATTTTGGTATTACCCTTAAAAAATAGTGGGTTTTCCACCCCAGCGTAGCCAGTGGACATGCCCCTTTTTAGCACAACCGTATTTGTCCCTCTCCAGCACTCAATTACAGGCATACCAGCAATAGGGCTATTTGGATCTTCTAGGGCTGATGGATTAACTATATCATTAGCACCAATCACAATGGATAAATCGACACTTTCGAAATCGTCATTTACCTCATCCATCTCATAAACAATATCATAAGGAATCTGTGCTTCTGCTAGTAAGACATTCATATGTCCTGGCATCCTTCCGGCAACGGGGTGAATCACAAATATTGTGCTGATATCTTTAGTTTTGAGTATGCTTATCATCTCATTTACAACAAACTGCGCCTGAGCAACTGCCATTCCATACCCTGGAATGATAGCTATCTTTTTAGAAGAATTAATCATTTCTTTGAATTCTTCAATATCTATTGCCTCTATTTCACCTTGATCCTCAGCTTTTGCTGAACTTACCGATGATTCAGTCCCGAATCCTCCAGCAATCACAGATATGAAGCTCCTGTTCATTGCCCGGCACATAATGTAACTTAATATAGCTCCACTACTTCCAACTAAAGCACCAACAACTATTAATAAGTCATTGCTTAACATAAATCCAGTGACTGATGCGGCCCACCCCGAATAAGAATTCAGCATTGAGACAACAACAGGCATATCCGCGCCGCCTATGGATGCGACAAGATGAATACCAAATACAAAAGATATTACTAACATTATTGTAAGTGGGTTGATAGCAAGATCAGTAGTTTCAGCTGAAACAAATTGAGAGCCATAAAAAATAACAGCAATAACCATGATTAGATTTAAATAGTGTTTAGCAGGAAGAACTAAAGGTTTTCCGGATATTTTACCGCTCAGTTTTCCAAATGCTACTATAGATCCTGAAAAAGTCACCATACCTATAAAAATTCCTAGATAAATTTCTATAGAGTGTATAGTTTTTTCAACATCTGTATATTCTATGATTGGATTAACGAAATTAACAAGACCGACCAGAACAGCTGCTAGGCCAACTAGACTATGAAGTATAGCAACTAATTCAGGCATTTCTGTCATCTTTACTCTTTTTGATAGCAAGATACCTAAAGAACCACCCAGTAGGATTAAAATTATCATTATGCTGTAGTTATCTGTAACTTGTGGCCCCAAGATAGTTGCAATAACAGCGATTGTCATAGCAGCTATTCCATACTGATTCCCTCTCCTAGCTGTCTCTTGATTGCTTAAACCACCTAAGGTGAGAATAAATAAGACTGCTGAGACTATATATAAAGCTCTAACGACTTCCATATTAAAAATTTCTAAACTCATTTTTTAAACATACCTAACATTCTCTTAGTAACAGCAAAGCCGCCAAATATATTTATACTTGCAATGAAGACTGCAAACCCTGACAGAAGTAATGAAAGTACATCAGTTGATGATATCTGAGTGATAGCACCAATAATTATTATACTACTCACAGCATTTGTGACTGACATTAAAGGAGTATGCAGAGAAGCTGTAACATTCCATATGACCATGTAGCCAATAAAACAGGCTAAAACAAATACGGTAAAATGATTCATAAAAGATTCAGGCGCATACGCGCCAACTAGAAATAAAGATAAAATAGCAATCATCCCTGGAAGTAAAGAATCTTTTTTTTCTACTGCCGGTTTTAATTTTTCCGGTTTTTTTTGTTCTATTTTAGGGGCTGCAGAAACTTGTATTTTTGGTGGTGGGTAAGTAATCTCCCCATTTTTAACTATAGTCATTCCTCTTATAACATCGTCTTCCATATTAATATCTATGACTCCATCATTATTTGGAGTTAGTTCATCAATAATGTGGTATAAATTATTTGCATATAGTTCACTAGATTGAGATGGCAGTCTAGATGGTAAATCTGTATATCCTATGATCTTGACTCCATTTGATTCATTTATCTGATTGGGTATACATAATTCGCAGTTTCCTCCTTGTTGGGACGCTAAATCTACAATCACAGAACCTGGTTTCATTAGATGAACCATTTCTTCTGTAATAAGTTTAGGTGCTTCTTTGCCTGGTATCAGTGCAGTAGTGATAATAATATCTACATCTCTACATTGTTCTTTGAAAAGAGACATTTCAGCCTCAATGAACTCCTTGCTCATTACCTTTGCATATCCATCAGAACTGGATCCATCTTCTTTCAGATTTACTGTTAAGAATTGTCCTCCTAAACTTTCAACTTGCTCTTTAACTTCAGGTCTTGTATCAAAAGCTCTGACTATTGCACCAAGACTAGAGGCAGTCCCTATTGCTGATAAGCCAGCAACACCAGCTCCAATAATTAATATTTTTGCAGGTGGTATTTTGCCGGCAGCTGTAATCTGCCCACCGAAAAACCTACCAAAAGTATGAGCAGCCTCAATGACAGCTCTAGACCCTGCTATATTAGCCATCGAAGATAATGCATCCATCTTTTGAGCACGAGAAATTCTTGGCACAGAGTCCATTGATAAAACATTAATATTATCTTTAGCACATTTCTCTAATAAATCTTGGTGTGTAGAAGGACTAAAGAATGAAATAAGTGTCTGATTTTCTTTTATTTTTTCTAATTCATCTGAGGTCGGTTTATTGATTTTAAGTATCACATCACAAGACCAAATATTACTGGGATCAGCTATTACTGCACCAGCATCTAGATATTCCGAATCTATAAAGTTAGCATCTTCACCAAGGCCTCTCTCAACCATAATATTATGACCAAGCTTACAAATTTTAGAGATTACGTTTGGAGTGACAGCGACTCTTTTCTCTTGATGAGCGCTCTCCTTTAATACACCTATATCCATATGTAGAATATTAAAACATATCTATCTCCATGATACAAAAATAATCTTTTACATATATACCAGATAAAATAAAACGTATTAAGCGTCTGAAAACCAATAAAATCAACATATATTATCGAATTGGTTAAATTTATCGCATACATTTATTTGGTTGATGGTGTTTTGGTATAGATTTTGCAAGTAAATATTAATGTACAATGAAGCGTTTAATCAAAAAAAGGTTAGAAAACCTTATCAAAATATAATGTCATGGGCAAAATCCTTGCCTGAAAATACAGTGGTCAATAAGAAAATCCAGGCAGAAAATTTATTTAAGAAAATAGGTATTACATTTTCAGTTTACAATAATTTTGATAGCGCTGAACGCTTGATACCTTTTGACATGTTTCCAAGAATAATTACTAAGCTAGAATGGTTAAAGATTAAAGATGGAGTTACTCAAAGAGCCATTGCAATAAACGCTTTTCTACGAGATATTTATAATAAATGTGAGATTGTTAGAGCAAAAAAAATACCTGGTTATCTCATCTATAGAAATCCAGCTTATGAGATAAAGATGGTAGGGTTTAAAGTACCTGCCAATATATATAGTCCCATTATCGGTACAGATTTAGTAAGGACTGATGCTAAGTCTTTCAAAGTCCTAGAGGACAACTGTAGAACACCGTCAGGAGTATCTTATATGATTGAGAATAGGGAAATCATGATGAGGATGTTCCCAGAATTATTTCAAGCAATAAATATTGAACCAGTCGAAAATTATTCATCATATTTATTAGATATACTAAAAAGTCTAGCTCCTAGAAATTGCGAAAATGATCCTAAAATTGTAATTCTCACACCAGGCCCTTTAAATAGTGCTTACTATGAACATAGTTTTCTTGCAGACACCATGGGTGTTGAATTAGTTCAAGGAACCGACTTACTTGTTGAGAATAATATTACTTTTATGAGAACGACTAAAGGTAAAGAACGAATTGATATCATTTATAGACGAATAGATGACGACTATATAGATCCATTATCATTTAATCAATCGTCAGTTATCGGCATACCTGGTCTATTTGATTCATACCGTGCGGGTAATGTGAATATTTGCTCTGCTCCTGGCTCAGGTATTGCTGATGATAAAGCTATATACTCCTATATGCCAGAGATTATAAGATTTTACCTAGGGCAAGAACCAATACTTCCAAGTATAAAAACATGGAGGTGTGGTAATGAAAAAGACAAAGACTATGTTTTAAAAAATCTTAAAAAATTAGTTGTAAAGGAAGTGCATGGATCTGGTGGTTATGGAATGATGATTGGCAGCGCTTCCAATAATGCAAAGATTAATATGTTTGCAAAAAAAATTCAGAATAATCCTGAGAATTATATTGCTCAACCAATACTAGATTTATCAACTGTTCCGATATTTAAGAAAGATACTTTATCTCCACGACATGTTGATTTAAGACCCTTCACTCTCATAGGGAATCGTAAAAATAAAATGGTCGCTGGTGGCCTTACTAGGGTTGCTCTGAAAGAAGGTTCCCTTATTGTTAATTCGTCTCAGGGTGGAGGAGTTAAAGACACATGGATTTTAGGAGACTAAAATATGCTGAGTAGGACGGCTGAAAATTTATATTGGACAGCTAGATATGTTGAACGTGCTGACTCTATTGCAAGATTATTGGAAGTTGCCTATAGGATTCATTTAATTCCAAATACTGAAGAAGGTTATCTCAACGAATGGGAGTCAATTTTACAGGCTTCTGGGATCAAACAAGAATACCTGAATAAATATAAAGAAATAAATAAAGATAAAATAGAATATTTCTTATTATTTGATGAAAGTAATAATTCATGCATTAAATCTTGCATAACAAATGCTAGAGACAATTTAAAAATGGTAAGGACAGCTGTAACTCTTGAAGTATGGAATACTGTTAATTCTTGGTATCATGATATAGAAAAATATGAAAAAACAAAATATCATTCTAGAGATCTACCAGAAATTCTAGATTGGATAAAGAGACAAGTTAACTTAATAAAAGGAACGATTGATAATACACAGCTTATCAATGATGGATTTGACTTCATTCGCTTAGGTTTATATTTTGAAAGAGCCGATTTCACAGCTCGTATAATTGATGTTAAATATTTTATTTTACTACCTAGCAGTAGTTATATAGGGTCCCAGGTTGATAATTTTCAATGGAGCTTAATGTTAAGATCAGTTTCATCTTACCGTGGCTTTAAATGGGCATATGGTAACTCCGACATTGATTATAAAAAAATTATTGATTTCCTTATATTGAGTAGCATATGTCCGAGGTCAATTTTTTTTGCTGTAGACAAACTACATCACCATATGAATAGATTGGCAAAAAATTATAATCATAATAATATAGCTTATAAAAAGATCAAACTGATTTATAACCATTTACAACAATCTGATACAGATCAAATAATAGAGTTTGGTCTACATGAATTTTTGACTAAGTTTATAGATGATATTTCTATGGTATATGATGATTTAGAAAATGTTTATTTCTTGGGGACAAATAAATGAAAATAGATATCAATTATAAAACAGTTTATCAATTTACTTCTGAAGTTCCTAGATTAGTTCAACAATTGAAACTTTTCCCAACAGAATGTGCTAATCAAAAAATAATAGACTGGTCAATAAAAGCTAGTGAGGGTAAAATAATTGATAGTCATACCGATGCATTAGGACATAGAATATTTAATATTTATTTAAATAATCTAACAAATAGTCAAGAGATTACGGCAAAAGGTAAAATACAAACTAAAAATTTACATGGTGTAATGAAAGGACTAAATGAGAAAGTTCATCCAGACTGTTTCTTGCGACAAACAGTTTTAACTAGGCCAAACAAAAAAATAGTTCAGTTGGTAAATAATACTGAATCAGATTCAATAGTATTTTGTCATAAAATGAACAAGGCTGTTGCGAAATCTATAAAGTATCTTTCTGGGACCACAGACGTTGATACAACAGCGGAAAGAGCAATTACGCTTGGTACAGGTGTATGTCAAGATTTTGCTCATATACTTATAGGTCTAGCTAGACATAACAACTATCCTGCTAGATATGTAAATGGGTTTATTGCGGATAATCTAGAATATGGCAACAATGATACTCATGCATGGGTTGAGATATACATACAAGATTTAGGATGGGTGGGGTTTGACCCGTCTCATGAAACTTGTATAGATGAAAAATATGTGAGATTTGGCTGTGGATATGACTTTGCTAATTCATCTATGATCAAAGGTGTAAAAAGCAATTTTAAGGGTAACGAGATCCTATCAAAAGATATTAATATACAATTACAAGGAACCCAATAAAAATTATTAAATACTGGGTGTACTTGGCATGAATTCTGCATTATCTATAATATGAGTGATGTAAAATTTCACAAGCATAAAGTGTTTAGAGAAACAGAAGATGTTACATTCTATGATATTTCAGTTCCACAATCTAATGCTTCAGATCTTGTAATTCATGAAACAACCGCAATATCACCACCAGATGATAAATATGATAATAAACAATTCTATATCCACTATCATCAAATTGATAATAATCGTGTCATTAGCGGAGAACGTACATTTGAGTTAATAAATTTCAATTGGGAGAGACCATATCAAATTATTCATCTAAAAAGAAAAAGTGGTGCATTAGTAATACCCAAAGGAACTTACCACCGATCAGTATCAGGCATAAATGGATCAATTGTGATTAATCAGGCAATTAGAGATGATTTGTTTAATGCAGAGTTAGAATTCACTCCAGTTTCACTAAGTAATGATAAGAAATTAAACGAATTAATTATAAACATTAAACCTTATATCATTAATAAGTAGTAGAATTTTTGTTAGCATGAAGATCATGTCAATAATATATAAAGTTATATTTTCTCAGGATTGACAAATTATTGTATGTAATATATTATACCCCCTATGGGTATAGTGAATAAAATATCAATTCTTGCAATAATACTTTCTTATTCAGGTATAGCAGATGCTAGACCTATCTCTTGGTCTGGCGGATCTACACTAATGTATAAATCAAATTCCATGTATACATCTTATTATTACCATTATTCTCCAACATACAAATATTCATTAGGTGTTGAATATCTAGATGATAAACATTTTAGAGAAGATCATGTAAATCTAAGAGCAACATATCTTATAGATCGAAAAAATACAAAAGAATCTCAAAGAAACTTATATATTACCGGCGGAATATCCAGTAAGTCCAAAAATGATTTTAATTATGGCATTCATGGGGACTGGGAAACAAGAAGAGTATTTGCATCTTTTGCTTACATTAATAAGCATAAAAAAATAAAAGATTATACTGAAAACGAATTTCAATTAGGTGTTGCTCCATATATTGGTGACTATAATGACTTACATACATGGATTATGTTAAAGACAAAAAAAGATACAATAAATAATAACTGGGAAATATATCCATTCATTAAACTATTTAAAGGAGATATCTTAATTGAAATGGGAACCAAAAATTCGCACTGGGATATGCATTATATGTTTAGATTTTAAATCAGGAGAAATAATATGTACCATATTTTATCAATATTAATAGTACTTCAATCAAATATAGTCTTAGCCTCTTCATATGGAATGCATGGTCATGATCATGACAAAAATATCCATATGAGTACTAATAAACCATCTCTAGAGATGAATTCTCAGAAATATAATAATTTTATTGAAGGGCTTACGAATGTGAATATAGCTATTGTTGATGTTAATGGCATGGTATGTGATTTCTGTGCTAGAGGTATCGAAAAAACTTTTTATGCAGATCAATCAGTCAAAAAGGTCAATGTTGATTTAAGTGCTGGTAAAGTGCTAGTAGCATATCTTGATACAAAAAAGATTGATATTGAAGAAATAAAAAATATATTTTTAATTAATGGACAAACAGCTACAAAAGTGGTCATACGAGAACTATAGTCAGCATGCAAAAAAAAGAATCTGGAAATATTGGAATTATAAGTCTTATTATATCATCGTCGACTCTAATCTGTTGTGCACTCCCTGCAATGTTTGTTGCGGTAGGTGCTGGTGCAACTTTAGCTTCATTGGTGGGAGTATTTCCTCAACTAATTATATTATCAAAGTATAAAATATTTATTTCAGTTATAACCCTCTTTATCTTACTTGCTGCTGGATTAATTATTAAAAAATCAGAGTCCTTACCATGTCCAATAGACCCAAAAATGAAATCTCTCTGTCTGAAAACGAGGAAAAGATCAAAAAATATGTATTATGCATCTGTTATTATATTCCTAATGGCTAGTACTTTTACATATATATTACCTAGGTACATATGATATGAGTAAGCATCCATCACATAGTCAGCAACTTGCATCTCTCAAAAGAATAGAGGGGCAGATAAGAGGAATTATTGGTATGATAAATGAAGGCAAATACTGTGTAGATGTGCTAAATCAAGTAAAAGCAGCTAAATCAGCACTGGTTACTGTTGAATCGAAAATCCTTAAAAGACATATTGAGTCATGCGTAAAATCTTCTTTAAAAAATAAAAATGCAGCTAATGCAAAAGTAGAAGAACTACTTAAGCTAATTAATAAATAGAATAACTATCGCTGTAAAAATGTTTTGATTCCTAGGGCTAATACTAAAATAGCAACAACATACTGAGATATCCCTGCAGCAATTATTGAGAAAAAAATAAGTATAGAACCTTTGATCTTATTGTTCATATTAGATTAGTCATTTTCGTGTATTGGTTATCCATACAGTCTGGTATGGATTAAGATTTATGCTAGACGATAGATCTGTAATTAAGTCACCGCTAATCAAGTCAAACCAGCTATCAAAACCAATCAAGTTTATATCAATTAATGAAAATGTTTTTGCGTTTCGTGTAATATTAGTGACACAAAAAATACTTTGTTTTTTATCTAAACTTTGTCTCCATATCCCATATAAATCAGTACCTAGATGTAGAGTAAATTGAACAGCATTTGGATGGAAAGCTTTTTGTTTTTTCCTGAGCTCAATTAAAACTGAGAGACTATTATATATCTTACTACCTATGGAATTTTTATTAGATAATTGGGTATAAAGTGATTCCTGTTGATATGTATGTCTGTTAAGGCTTCTATTATGATTTGTTTTTTTATATAATTCATTATCATTGCCTGTTCCCAATAAACTGTGCATATAAAAAGCAGGTACTCCTTCTAGGGACATCATTATAGTATGGATACAAATATATCTATCAATCATATATTCATCTTTGCCAAAGACTGTTTTTTCTATTGCATTGATTAATGAAATATTAATCTCATAAGGAGATTTTTTACCCTCCTGATCTGTCCTATAGGAAATTTTTCCACCATTATCTCTCATAGTCTCAATCAAGAGATCCATTTCTTCTTTATTTAAGAAATCTTCAGCTGGGCGAAGTCCTACTCCATCATGAGATGCTATAAAGTTTAAATATGATGTTCCTAATTGAGAAGGCGGCATACTCATAGTCAATTTTTCTAAATAAGATGAATCGCCTTTTAGAATAGAAAATAAAAGGACAGGTGGTAGAGAAAAATTATAAATCCATTGAGCTTCATTTGCATTACCAAAATAAGAAACATTTTCTCTTGCAGGAGTATTAGTTTCCGTGACAAGTATAGATTTTGGAGATAAGTATTCCATAATGGTTCTGAAAAGTCTCACAATCTCATGAGTCTCATCAAGATTAATACATTTAGTGCCAACTTTTTTCCATAAAAAAGCGATAGCATCAAAACGTAAAACTGTTATGCCCTGATTCATATGGTGTATGATAATTCTAATAAATTCGTATAGGATTTCAGGATTTGCAAAATTATAATCAATCTGATCATTACTAAATGTACACCATACATGCTTAACACCATTTTTAGTATTAAATTTTTGTAACAACTGATTAGTTCGTGGCCTAATAACTTCCGATGTATCAACAGGTTCATCATAACTTATAAAGTATTCACTTCCCTCACCATCTTGATTGATAAAATTATTAAACCATTGACTTTTTGACGAACCATGATTAATTACCATATCTGACATTATAGAAAATTTTTGGGATATCTTTTTTATATGCTGCCAATCTCCAAAATTTGAATCAACAGTATAATAATCAATAACAGCAAAACCATCATCTGAACTTGATGGAAAAAAAGGTAGAATATGAACTATGCTGATAATATTCTTACAATAGTCAGAGAGAAATTTATCAAGTATTTTCAGGGGTTTTTCTTCGTCGCTGGTGATAGTATTTGCATATGTAATTAAAACCACAGTATCTTCGGACCATCTTTCTACTACTTCATTTTTATCTTTGCGTATAGCATCTAATAAAGATATGACTTTTTTATAGCAAGCATCTATCTGATCCGGCGAGAGAGTCTCCGTATAAATTTTTGAGATATGTTTAGCTATTTTATTAACAAGAACTTTGTCATTATTTGCATAAGATATATTCATAGGCCTATAGATCTTTATCTTGATCAACAGCTTTTAGTAAATTATCTAATATATTAGGCACGGCATTTTGTACTCTATTCCAGTTTGGTATGAGTGGGTTTTCGTTTGGCTTATCCAGAAACTGTTTTCCAGCAGTAATTATATTGTTAGCAAATAATTCTATTGCAATTTCCTCATCATTAATATTTAACTCAAGACCATTTATTTTAGCATCATTATGATATGTTTCTAGTAGATCTAAAGCTGTTCTGTAGTAAGTGGCCTTCATTGTCCTAAGAGTATTATATGTAAAAGTATCTCCCTGTGCAGCAAGCTTTCTAATAAAAGTCTTAGATATATCGATAGACATTCTAGACAAACCTTTGCTGCTATCCTCTTTAGACAAGGACTGATGTTTGTGGTCATAGGAGCTAGCAATATCTACCTGGCATATTCTATTATAAGCTTGGTTTCTTTGCATCTCTGACAAAAGACCTATCTCAAGCCCCCAATCACTTGGTATTCTTATTTCTTTCAATAATCTACTTTTGAAAGAAAATTCTCCCGCTAGAGGATATCTAAAAACGTCTATAAATTCGATGTAGTCCCTATGACCTAGTACTTTCTTAAAAGTTTTAAGTAAAGGTGTTACTAATAATCTAGTAACTCTGCCATTCAATTTTTTACCATCAACTCTTGGATAATATCCTTTGCAAAATTCATAATCAAATTGCGGATTTGAGACTGGATATACTAATCGTGCTAATAACTCACGATTATATGTTGTAATATCGCAATCATGCAAAGCTATGGATTTAGCCTGATCTCTCGCCAAGACATACCCCATGCAATACCAAACATTTTTACCTTTTCCTTGTTCTTTTGGTGATAGGTGTAATTTATTTAAGCTTTTATCTATGGTAGACAATCTAGACCCATCATTCCATAGCACTGAATGAGGCTGTTTTAATCCCGAGAAGAATTTTTTAGCCTTTAGAAATTGACTTTTATTCGCCTTATCTAGACCTATGACAATGTGATTTAAATACTTAACCTTGCTAAGTATTTTTATAATATTTCCTAAGGCTGGCCCTTCTAGTTCAGAATAAAGGCATGGCAATATTAGTTCTATAGGTCTATCTTTTGAAAATACTATGAGCTCTTCTTCAATTTTTTCAATAGAGCCATTAGAAATATTATGTAATGTACTAATTACTCCATTTTGGTGAAAATCTGCCATCAGCTAGCTCCTAATTTATCTAATACTTTTTCTATACATTCTGACCATCCATTTGGCGCAGAAATACTGCTAAATATAGTTTTCTCTGGCAAAGCAGAGTAATGTAGATTTTTGTTACCATGTGATTTAACTACGCATGGATAGTCAGCAATCTTGAGCATTTCATAATCATTACTACTATCACCTAATGCAACAGTTACGAAATCTCGATCTGTAAATGTATCCTTAAATTTATTTATAGTTTTCTGCATTGCAGTTCCCTTGTCAAAGTTAGAGCATAAATGAAAAAACCTTGCGCCTTTGATAATTCGAATATTTATTTTTTTTAATATATTACTTAATTCCATTAATCTTGCTTCACTCGAGCTCCATACAAATAATGTGGAGAATACTCTTTGTGATGCAAGAATTACGCCATCAGAATCCAAACCGGAAAGCTTTATCTTATCATCATGAATTAAATCATTAAAGAATTTCATTTCGTCTTTAAAATCATCACATATATCAGTAATTTGATCTTTTATTACAGATATCTTGGTAGCCTCATAAATTGTATTATATGAGTTATTAAATGGTTCATGATCATCAGATAACTCATATGGTATATATATACCGCCTCCAGTCTCACAAATGATAGGAAACTTAATTTGATGGTAATTAAAGAGTTTATCTATCTCTACAAAGGTCTTACTAGAATTAAAAATTACAAAATGGCCTGAAGCAATAAGATTTTGTGCAATATCAAAATTTTTACCAAATGAAAAGTTATTATTGTCTAAAAAAGTTCCATCTAGATCTGTAAATATTAATGCTGATAAATTTTTCATTAAGACATTTTCCAAATAGAGGTAATTATGGTATATATTATAAAACTACATTAAATCCTTCAAACTGAGGGTGTCCAATATATAGATCTTTATTCTGACCAGCAGACTTATGAGCAAGCTTAAATGCCTCGGATTTTGTCCAATCAAGAAATGCTTCATCTGACTCCCATACACTATGTGAGGCATATAAAGTAAATTCATCGGTTGTGTCTCCTTTAATAAGATGAAAGTCTTTAAATCCAGAAACATTATCTAAATATGTTTCTCTATTCTTCCATACATCTTCAAATTGTTTTTCTTTACCAATTTTTATTTTAAATCTATTCATTGCAATAAACATATTACCTCCATGTGCTATTAAATTATCATATATTTACTAATACTTGCGAAAATATATATTCCAGTGTAACCCATAATTATAAAAACAATAAATCCTATAATGAAACCTTTAATTTCTTTTCCATTACTTGCCGATAGCGCTCCTATCTTGCGAGCAAAAATAAAAGATATTATTAGTATTATAATTGTTCCAATGAACTGTATTCCTACTATTAACGCAGACATAAACCATAATAACAATATATTATGTTCATTAAGAGATAAATGTTGTTATAATTGGTCAAAAAAGCAGGGGGTAAGATGGACGATTCAAATTATGAACAATTGATTGGTAAATGGCATAGAGATAGAAATCTCATTGATGGTAGCACTGATAAAGATCAATATATGAAATTAATCCAAGAAGTTGGCGAATTATCTGACAGTCTATGCAAAGGAAAAGACATACGTGATGATATTGGAGATATAATGGTAGTCTTGATAAACATTATGGTTAGGAATAACTTGAATATGAAAGATTGCCTTTCTATTGCATATGATGATATCAAGGATCGTAGAGGAAAAATGATGGATGGGATATTTGTAAAGGAAGGCGATGAATAAACTGATGCTTTAATACTCTAAAAATTTTTTAATAGCTGGATTAAAAATGAAATCTTCATTTCTGAGTGGTTTTCTTAAGTATAATCCATCTAAAGAAACAACTCTGCTCAGAGCTACATAGGTCTGGCCATGCGCAAACGCACCATAATCCATATCTATCATAACTTTATCAAATGTTTGGCCTTGACACTTATGTATAGTTGCTGCCCAAGCTAATTTTAAAGGATATTGTATGAAAGTTGCACTCACAGATGGTATTATTTTGTTGTTAGATATTTTATAATCAAATTTTTCCCATTTTTCTTTCTCGAGCTTGTAAATATTATCTTTAATTTTTATATATATCTCATTTTTAGATAACTTATCAATCGTTGCAAGAGTTCCATTAACCCAGTTCTCTCCATTTTTAACTAACATGACCTGGGCGCCAGCTTTAATTTTAAGTTCAGCGTCGACTGGTGCTCCACTGTATTTTCCATCGATATCAGCATGGTAGGTATACTCTTTTGAATCTATGTTATCAAGACTTACTGCATTTATAGCATTCACTTTTTGGTTGTTAGTTGATAAAGTCAGAATTTCATCTGGCATCATCCAGTCCTCGTCCACGATTCTATCATTAAATAATGAGAGATCGTCTTCGTTAAGATCTGCATTTCTTGCTTTATCAAGAAGATTAATTAGTTTCAGATCACTCTGCCTATAGACTTTGGTAAGTTCATATTTTGTAATTTCAGTTTTTTGAAAAATAGATGAATTGAAGAAAAAGTTACCATTAGGGTACAAATTAGACATTATCTCTATTTCGTTATTAGTAACAACTGGAGGTAGTTGATATAAGTCACCAACAAGTATCATTTGAATACCTCCAAATGGTAAATCGTTGTCTCTAGTAGCTTGAAGGGTTAGATTAATGGCATCAACTATATCGGGTCTTAACATAGATGCTTCGTCAATAAGTATCGCATCTATCTTATTAATTAGTCTTTTATTATAGTGTTTTTTAATATCTCCTTTTGTAATAATATGAAACGGAAAGTTAAAAAAAGAATGGATAGTTTTTGCATTGATATTTAGAGCAGCAATGGCAGTTGGAGCTAATAAAACAAGGTTCTTTTTTGTATTTTTTTTAAGGTATCTAATCAATGATGACTTACCTGTACCGGCTTTACCAGTAATAAAGATGTTTTTAGAAGAATTTTCAAATAGAGCTATGATTTCTTTGAAATGATCATTTAAGACAAATTTTTCAGACATTTTAATTAGTGCAGAAAAGACTGTAAGAGTTTAGTGAATTCAAATATTGCTAGAAAGACAGCTACTAATGTACAAAAGAATATTACAACGATAAAAACTGGTATTAGTTCCGGTCTAGACTTTCCTAAAAATTTAATTAATAACATTTCTATAACCTTTTGTATTGAAAAAATAATATTACCAAACACTATAGAGGCAAATATAGGTCCTAGCACAAAAAAGACGAAAGGTTTCCAAGAATAAACATCAGAGAAACCAATATCAGTGGAATAAATATAAAAACTTGAACCAAGCCAAAATAATACTGCGATAATTTTAGCGTTTTTTTTAACTTTGCTATCTTGAATTTGTTGTTGAGCAAGTCTTTTATTATTTTTATTCATGATTTAACTCTAGACGCATACTCATTATTCTCAGTATCAACTCTAATCATCTCTCCTTCTTTAATAAAGATAGGAACCATAATAATTTGATCATTATCAAGAATAGCTTCTTTCAGTGTTGATGACACTGTATCCCCTTTGATAGCATCAATAGTAGACTTCACAGTTAAATTAACAAACTTTGGAGGATGTACTTGGATTATTTTCTCATTCCAAATAGTTATATCACACTCATCACCATCAAGTAACCATCTAGAAGTATCATCTAGTGTATCTTGACCAACTTCGGTTTGCTCAAAACTTTCTAGATTCATAAAAAAAAATGAACTTCCCTCTTTATATAAGAATTGCATTTTTGTATTTAATACATCTGCTTCTTGGACTGACTCACCAATCTTTATAGTTCTTTCTAATATTTTACCATTTATTAGGTTTTTAATTTTAACTTTGGTAAAAGCCTGTCCTTTTCCTGGATTAACAAAACTATTGTCTGTAATTAAGTAAGGTTCTTGATCTATTAATATTTTATTCCCATTTTTCAATAAAGAAGAATTATCTGCCATTATTGTGTTTGCTGCTGATTCGAATGACTTGAGATATCAGCCTCCTCAAGAGCTTGAATTCTCAAAGATAGAGGTGGATGGGTAGAGAATAATTTTCTAATCATTGTTGAACTTCCTTTGTTTGAAATACCAAAAGCTAGCATTTGATCAGGTAATTTTCCTGCACTATATTTTTCTAATGCCTTTAAAGATGCAATCATGCTTTCTTTCGATGTTAATCTAGCGCCACCATAATCCGCATGAAACTCTCTACGTCTAGAATACCAACATACGATTGTAGATGCTAAAATCGCAAGAATAATTTGAGCAAATATAGTTGTTACAAAATAACCTATGCCATACCCTCTCTCATTCTTTAAGATTACTCTATCTACAAAGTGTCC
>MDTB01213097.1_pt1 | contig 17465 bp, 16 predicted proteins | sample 811161 | NCBI WGS metagenome assembly MDTB01 (sample SAMN05326650, study PRJNA326480) | marine metagenome | isolation source: seawater | place: Mediterranean Sea | collected 2009
ATATACTTACATTATCCCCAATGATACAGTTTGATCCAATTTTAACTCCAGGTCCAATTTTAACAAATGAACCTATAATACAATTATTACCAATTTTAGAATCTTTATGTATAAAACAATCTTCAGAAATTGATTTATTATTATTCGAAATGGAAAATGAAAAATTTGGATATTCACAATCCGGGTAGAAAATTGAAGCAATTTGCGCCATCGTTAAATAAGGATCATCTGAAAATAAAAATTTTTTTTTAAAATTAACTTTTTTTTTTTCAGTTTTTTTTAAAACTACAACCCCAGCTTTGGTATTATTAAGTTGATTTCTATATTTATTTTTATGAAAAAAACTTATTTCATTAGGTAAGGCCGCATCAAGCGTTGCTATATCTTCGATCTTAAAATTAGGGTCACCAGAAAATTCTAAATTTAATTTTGAAGCAATATCTGATAGAGTAAAAGGACCAACGTTATTATAAAAGCAGTTATCTATCAAATTTATACTCTTTTAAAACTAATCTTTGGTTATTTTTGGTAATATTTTATTTAATTCTTTGATGGCATCCTCAGTTAAATCAATATCTCTTCCTACCAGAAGAAGTTGGTTTTTTGCCATAACAATATCCAATTTATTTTTATTTGCTATCATAGAAAGAACATCGATAAGGGCTCCTTGAATTTTATTGGTTGATTTTTCAAATTCCCTTTCAAATTTTTGAGCCTCACTAGTTTGTTTAGATTTAAGTTCATTAATTTTTTTATTAAGGTCTTTTAGTTTTTGGGCATACACCTCTCTGGAAAGCACACCTTTTTGTTTTGTTAATTTACTCTCCTCATCTCTAATAACATCTTCGATTTTTGTAAACTTATTTCGATGTTTTCTTCTTTTTTCTTCAAATTTGTCAACCAGAGCTTGATATGCAGTAGAATCTTGAAGAATTTTTTTCATATCAACAACCCCTACCCCGGATTTAAAGGATCTTTCTTTTGGGTTTTTAGCAGCTTTTTCTTGCGCATTAGTTTCTACAAAAAAGAATGAAACTACAATTAATAATAATAATCTAATCATAATACTCCTTATAATTTAATTGTTTAATATGTTGTACCAAAACTAAATCTAAAAATCTCTTTTTTATCATAATTTTCTTTTAGAATAGCTTTAGACAAGTAAAACTTTACTGGTCCAAAAGGAGAAAGCCATGAAATTCCAATACCTGCAGATGCACGTGGTTTATTTTCATCTAATATATCAGATCCAGACTCCGACAAACTGAATAAAGAGCCAATATCGCCAAATATTAATCCAGAGACACCTAGATCATCTGGCAAGCCTAGCGGGAATGTTAATTCATTCCTACTCAAATAATAAATTTCACCTCCAAGGGCATCTGTTGTTGATGAGTCTCTTGGACCAACTCCTAGGTTTTTAAAACCTCTTAATCTGTCTCCGTTGATAAAAAATCTGTCATTAATCTTTACATCTTTAATTGGAAGAATATAGCCTCCTTCAATAAAGTTTCCTAAAACAACTCCATCCGCTATTCTAAAAAAATTTGCTATTTTCAATTCGCTTTGAAAATGTTCAGAGTCTCCTATTAGTCCATAATAATCTAAATCCAAACGAACTCTCGTTCCTTCAGTAGGGTTAATTCTATCATTTAAAGAACTATATTGAACTGCCTGACCAATTATTGATGTAACTCTTTTTCCTTCTTGACCTTGGATGTATCTCGAAGTGCTATTACTTATATCATGTATTTTATCGCGCTTTAGTGTATAACTAGAAAAATGCCTTACATCGTTAATTATCTCATATCCAGATCGAAGTCTAAAACCAAGAATGTTATGTTTATATCCACTGTATCTTTTATTATTTCTTCTCACATTAAATAAATCTATACCAGCAGCCACATCTTTGTCTAAAAAATATGGGTTTGTATAAGATAAATCAATTTCCTGTCTTCTAGTGGATATACCAAGCGCAAGTGAAATTTCTTTGGCTTCGCCGAAAAGATTAGATTCCTTAATCGAAACATTCCCAATAGCTCCATCTAAAGATGAAAAACCACCTCCAACAGAAAATTGTCCAGTGGCTTTTTCTTTGACCTCTACCTCAACATTAGCTTTGTTTGCATCTGATGATTCTTCAAGTTTAATTTCAACTCCCTCAAAAAGAGCTGTATTATTAACATTTCTTTCACTTTGTCTTAATTTAACAGAATTAAATGGATCACCATCCACAAGTTCTAATTCTCGTCTAATTACTTTGTCAACAGTTTTGAGGTTTCCAGATATGTTAATTCTATTAATAAATATCTTTTTCCCCTCCTCAATTTCAAATGTTAAATCCACAAAACCCATCCTTTTTTTTATTACTGGGTATACTTCAACAAAGGCATAGCCAAGCTCACTTGCTTTTTCTGTTATGTTATTTATGGATTCATCAATATCTACAGAGCTGTACCAATCACCTTTTGAAATTTCAATTAAGTTGGAAACATCTAATTTTTGTAAATTTCTAATATTTGATCGCACATTAACATCTGAAACTTTGTACCTATTTCCTTCATATAACGAAAAGTTAACTACAAAATCTTTCCTGTTATCTACTAAACTTGAATTTACTGAAATTATTCTAAAATCTATATATCCGTTATCATAGTAATATTTTTTTAAAAGATCCTTATCGTAATTTATTCTATCTTTATCAAATTTATCATTACTACCCCAGAATTCATACCACCTGAACTCAGTCGAACTAATAACATCTTTAAGTGTTGAGTCAGAAAAAACTTTGTTGTTAATGAAATTAATCCTTTTAATTTTTGCTTCTTTTCCTTCATATACTTCAAAAACAAGGTTTACTCTACCATCATCAATTTTTATAATTTTTGGTTCTACATATGTAGAAAAAAAACCTTGTCGTTTATATAATGTCTCAATCGTATCGGCATCAGATTTTATGACATCAATAGAATAGACATTTCTAGTCTTAATAGTTAGTTCTTCTAAAATTAACTCGTCCGAAATCTCTGTGTTTCCTTCAACAGAAATTAAATCGATAACCGGGTTTTCTTTTACATTAATGTAAATATAATTTTTATCTTTAAAAATTTGAACATCTTCAAAATAACCAGTTTTATATAGATTCTTTACCGCTTTGCTCAGACTTTTCTCATTAACACCTAGTGATTCAATTTGAGATTCATTAATGATTAAATTAGATTCTAATCTTTTGTTACCTTGAACTATTATATTAGTAACTGCGTTAAAATTTTCTTCTAAAATATTAAGGTCCTGACTTTCATTTTTTATTCCTTTAGAATGGTAATCAAAATTATAACTTGAAGATGGGGTTCCAGGTGACTGAGAGTTTGCAAAATTGCATAAAAAAAATTGACTTAAAAAAAAAAAAGTAAAGAAATATATAAAGTAATTTTTCATTAAATTATTTTATTATTCTTAAAACATCATTGTATGTAGCAAATACCATTAATGAAAGAAGTAAAACTAAGCCAACCATATGAAGTAATTCGAGTGATTTTTTGTTAAGCGGAGATCCTTTAACAAATTCAATCAAATTGAGGAGTAAATGTCCACCATCTAGCATCGGAATTGGAAATAAATTTATTAGGCCAAGATTTAGGGAAATAATCATCATAAACCAGAGAGTACTTTGAATTCCTTTGCTCCAAAAATCTCCAGAAAGTTCAGCAATACGTATTGGTCCACCTAAGTCTTCCGCACCCCTTTGACCAGTTATCATTTCATAAATACCAATAAGAGTCATCTCAATAAAATTATAAAATTGCTGAACTGAAGTAATGAATGAGCTAACGATATTTAATTTTCGTGTTTCTATAGTGCCTTTGATTCCAATTTTACCACTCAAGGTTTTTATATTGGTGACCATGATTTTATCATTACGGCTAAATGTAACTTTTACATTTTTATTAGAAGAAATTATTGACCTAAGCTGAGAAAAGTCAGATATATTTTCTTCGTTGATTTTAAGAATAGTGTCACCCACTTTTAATCCAGAAAGATCAGCTGGCATATTTTTTTCTATTTCACTAATTATTGGTTTAGTTGAAGTAAAGCCATAAAAACAGTTTATAAATACAAGTAAAATTATTGAGAAAATAAAATTTGCAGCCGGGCCTGCAAATAAAATAATTGATCTTTGTCTAATTGACTTATTATGAAAGGATTTTTTGGGGTCTATATTTTCTTCACTTTTCTTTGCACTTGCTTCATCAGCATCTCCATGCATTTTCACATAGCCACCCAATGGTAAAAGAGAAAATTTCCATCTTGTTCCTGAGTTATCGGTAAAACCGAATAACTCTTTTCCAAAACCAATAGAAAAAACTTCAACCTTTACATTATTTTTTATAGCAGCAAGATAATGACCAAGTTCATGCACGAAAACAAGTATTGTGAGAATAATAACAAAAGGAATTATCGAATTGAAAATTACATCTAACATGAAAACTAATACTTCCCAGAAATAACCATATTTGTAGCTATTTGCCTTGCGTCTTTATCTATTTCTAATACATCTTTTATACTATTGATATTGGAAAATGAAGCTTTATTTAAAGTTTTTTCTACTAATTTAGGGATTGATAAATACTTAATTCTATTAGATAAAAAAGCATCAACGGCCACCTCATTTGCCGCATTAAGAATTGTTGGTGCACTTTTTTTTATTTTTAAAGACTCATAAGCAAGTTCTAAACATGGAAATTTTTCAAGATCTGGTTCAAGAAAGGTTAGTTTTTTTACTTTTCCTAATTCAAGTTTTTTTACCGAGTTAGAAATTCTATCTGGATATGCAAGAACGTAAGAAATTGGTATTCGCATATCTGGAGTTCCCATCTGAGATAAAATTGAACCATCCGCATACTCAACACAAGAATGAATAATAGATTCAGGGTGAATTATTACATCAATCTTTTTATAAGGCATTTCAAACAAATAATGTGCTTCTATCAATTCAAGACCTTTATTCATCATGGTTGCAGAGTCAACAGAAATTTTCTTTCCCATTGACCAATTAGGATGTTTAATCGCCTGTTCTGGAGTGATATTAGTTAGATCTTCAGTTTTAATGTTTAAAAAAGGGCCACCAGAAGCTGTTAGAATTAATTTGGAAACTTTTGAACGATTTTTTGCATCTAACACTTGAAAAATTGCATTATGCTCTGAATCAACTGGAAGAATAATTGATTCATTTTTGTCTGCAATTGATGTAATTAATGACCCAGAACAAACTAAACTTTCTTTATTAGCTAAAGCAATAGAAATTCCTTTTTTTGCAGCCTTAACTACTGGCATTAATCCAGCAGAACCTGTAATGGCAGCAACAACAAGATCTGTTTCATAGTCAAGTATCTCATCATAACAATCATTTCCATTAACTACCTTTAGAGATTTATTTAAATTAATCTCCTTAAATTCTTCAAAAGATTTTTTATTGTTAATAGATACTATCTTTGGTTTAAAGTTATTTACCTGTTCTATTAATTTTTTATAATTGTTGTTTATAGTCAAACCGACTATTTCATACTTTTCAGGATGGTTTTTTATAAGATCCAGTGTTGAATCACCTATTGAACCCGTTGAACCAAAAATTGTAATTTTTTTTTTCATCTAACTTTATATTATAAAAAAAAAATTAAAATTTAGAATTTTTAAAATAAAAATTACTATAACCAACAAAAATAACCCATCAAATCTATCTAACAAGCCGCCGTGCCCGGGAATTAAGTTACTGCTATCTTTAACATCACACAATCTTTTAAAGTATGATTCAAGAAGATCGCCGAGTTGAACAACCATTGAAAATAATATTGAAGTAAATAAAACTAAATATATATCAGCTCTATTAAAAAACATAGTATATAAAAAGATACATGGAAATAAAATTCCTCCAATTGTACCAGAAAAAGTTTTACCAGAACTTATTGAAGGAAAAATCTTCTTACCTTTTATTATTTTTCCACAAAAATATGAGAAAACATCAGTTAAAATTGCAAAAAAGAATATATAAAATAAAAATTCATCATAATTTTCATCGTTTCTTAAATTAAGTAATATAAAAAAAGGCGCTGAACAATAAACTATTCCTAAAACCTTTTCAAAATTAAATTTTAAAATAAAATAGAGATAAAGGATAAAAAAAATTAATATTAAAATAATTAGAATATAATTTAGATAATAAAAAATTAATGATAGTATATTAATTTTAAATATTACAAGAAAATCTAAGCTACTTATTTTTTGTCTACTGATTAATAAACAGGGCTCTATTTTTCTATTCCCTCTCAAAAGGTCTCTAAAACTTTTTAATCTTATAAACTCCCATAAACTTAATGAAAGTAAAATTTGTATAATAAATAAAAAAATTAAATCGTTTTTTGAAAAAAGTAGGAATAAAGAAAAAAAAAGAAAAATTGAAGAAACAAATCTTAATTGAAAATCCTTAATCATCAATCTCCTCCATATCTTCGTTTTCTATTTACAAAATTTTTTAAAGCAGTCATATATCTTTTTACATCAAAATCAGGCCATTGAGTTTTAGTAAAGTAAAGTTCTGAGTAAGCAATTTGCCACAATAAAAAATTTGACAATCTTTTTTCTCCAGATGTTCTTATAACCAAGTCTGGATCAGGTAAGTGACTGGTCATTAAATTTTCAGAAATATTTCTTTCAGTAATTTCAGTTTTATTTGCTTTTAATAGTTTATTAATTGAACCTAAAATTTCCCCTCTTGATCCATAACCCAAAGCTAGAGTAAAAAAAAGATTATCGAAGACATTGGTAACTTCTTTTAAATTATAAAGTTTTTTCCTTATTGGTTCATCAAATTTTTCAACGTTACCTATAAATGAAAAATTTATTCTATTTTCTATAAAGTTGGGAGTTTCTGAATCTAAATAGTATTTTAGTAATGTTTGTAGTTGAACGATCTCTTTTTTACTTCTATTCCAATTTTCACTTGAAAAACCAAAAAAAGTCAGATACTTAATCTTCAATTTGATTGATTTATTTACAATTTTCTTAATTACCTCAGCACCTTTTTTGTGTCCATCAATAATTGGGAAATTATTTTTTTTTGCCCACCTTCTGTTTCCATCCATTATAAAGGCAACGTGGGAAGGAAATAAATTTTGAATATCAATTCCATTATTCATTAGTAATTGATTATACTCTTAATATATCTTTTTCCTTATCCGCAAATAAAGTATCTATTTTTTCTATCAAATTATCAGTCATTTTCTGAACCTCATCCGAAAATTTGAATGACTCATCTTGTGAAATTTCTTTATTTTTTTCAAGAGTTTTTATTTTTTCCATTGCATCTCGACGAATATTTCTGATTGAAATCTTTGAATCTTCTGAATATTTTGAAGCAATTTTTACTATCTCAATTCTTCTTTCTTCAGATAATTCAGGGATAGGAATCCTTATCAAACTTCCCTCAATCATTGGATTTAGTCCAAGATTAGAGTTTCTTATTGAGTTTTCTACAGTATTAACAAGTGAATCATCCCAAACCTGAACAGTCAACAACCTTGATTCCGGAACACTAATATTAGAAACTTGGTTTAACGGTACCTTTGAGCCATAAGCTTCAATAGAGATAGAGTCTAATAGAGATGTAGAAGCTCTTCCTGTTCTAAGTCCAGAAAATTCTCTTTTTAAAACATCGATTGCTTTTTCCATTTTTTCTTCATGTATCTTTAAATCAAACATCAATTTAACCTTTTATAATCGTGAAAGAACCTTTTCCATTTATTATCTCAGTTAAAGAATCCTTTTGCAATATTGAAAAAACTACAATAGGAATTTTATTTTCCTTAGCTAAAGTTATTGACGTAGTATCCATCACTTTTAATTTTTTACTAATTACATCGTCATAACTCAAATTATCAAATTTTTTTGCTTTAGAGTTTTTTAATGGATCAGAATCGTAAATACCATCTACCTTTGTTGCTTTAAGTAAAAAATCACATTTCATTTCAGAAGCTCTTAATGTTGCTGCAGTGTCAGTCGTGAAAAAGGGATTTCCTGTACCTGCAGCAAAAATAACAATTCTATTTTTTTCTATATGTCTAATTGCTCTTCTCCTTATGTAAGGTTCACAAACTGTATCCATTTTTAAAGCAGATAAAACTCTAGTTTGTATACCTTTTTGCTCAAGTGAATTCTGAAGAATCAAAGAATTTATTACTGTAGCCATCATCCCGGTATAATCAGCTGATGATCTATCCATTCCAAAAGAAGATGCAGAAACACCCCTAAAAATATTCCCCCCACCTACAACAATTGAAAGCTTAGTACCGACCTTATGAATTTTTGAAATTTGTTCAGTTATAGAATTAATTGTATCAAGGTCTATTCCAAAATCATTATTTCCCATTAATGATTCACCTGATAACTTAAGTAAAATATGCTTTTTTTTTAAATTGATCAAAGTGAAATAATTCTTCTTATAGACCTAATTTGAATATTAAATAATTGTTGATATTAAAGTCTAGATTATTATTTTTATTGAACTCCGAAATTATATCTTTTATCTTTTTTTTATTGTCAATAACAAAGAGTTGTTCTAATAAACAAACATCTTCGTAAAATTTTTTAATCTTTCCATCTATAATTTTTTCAATAATATCATCAGGCTTTCCTGAGGATTTAAGTTGCTCTTTATAAATATTTTTTTCTTTTAAAATTAATGAACTATCTAAAGAATCAATATCTACTGACTTAGGCTCAGTTGCAGCAATATGCATACAAATTTGTTTTGAAAGATCACTTACATTACTATTAATTTCTTTTACATCAAACGATAAAAGAACACCAAGTTTGCCTGAATTTTCTGACACAGAATTATGTAAATATTTTTGTAGCTTAAGTTTTTGATCATTTACAAGTTTCAATTTTTTAATTACTATATTTTCACCAAGCTTGGAAATAAGGTTTGTAAGTTCAACTTTTACATTATTATCAGAATTCTCAAATGATGACTCAAAAAGATCATCAATATTTTGAATCTTGTTTTTAACACAAAGTGTAGATGTATTTTCACAAAACTCTTGGAAGTGTTCATTTTTAGCAACAAAGTCTGTTTCAGAGTTTATTTCTAAAATTACCCCAGTGTTATCTTCAATTTTAATAGTAATCAAACCATCTGTGGCTGATCTTTCAGATTTTTTTTGAGCAGTATTTATACCTTTTTTTCTCAACCATTCAACTGCTTTTTCAATATCATTAGTTTCATCCAAAGCTTTTTTACAATCCATCATTCCAGCACCAGTCTTAATTCTTAATTTTTTGATATCCTCTGATGTGATTGACATTTTAACCCTTAGTTTCAGTATTATTTTCTTGATTAATACTTTTGTTGTTTTTTATTGTTTCAGCAACAGCACTACAATAAAATTCAATTGATCTTATGGCGTCATCATTTCCAGGAATTGGATAATCAATTCCCTCTGGATTTGAATTAGAATCTAGAATTGCAGCAATTGGTATTCCAGATTTATTAGCTTCCTTCACAGCAAGGAATTCTTTGTTTGTATCAACAATAAATAACAAGTCGGGTTTTGAATTTAAATCTTTTATTCCACCAATTGATTTATTGAGTTTATCAGCCAAATTTTGGAATTTAAGAAGTTCTTTTTTTGTATAGGATTGTGTATGATTTTCTAAAATATCTTCGATTTTTTTTAATCTTTTAATAGAGTTTTGTATAGTACTCCAATTAGTGAGAATTCCACCAAGCCACCTTTTATTTATAAAAAATTGATTACAAGACTTAGCGTATTTTTCTATTAAATCTGAAGCTTGTCTTTTAGTTCCTACGAATAAAACGGTTTTACCTTGTAGGGAAAAATCTTTGATAACCTTCAATGCTTCAGTAAATAAAACCACGGTTTTTTGAAGATCTATAATATGAATGCCGTTTCGATGACCGTAAAGAAACTCTGACATTTTTGGGTTCCACCGATTGGTTTTATGACCAAAGTGGGCTCCTGCATCTAAAAGATCTTTTATTGAAACGACTTGCATAATTCTCCGGTTTAACATTCACGCAACAAAAAACACCAGAGATGTTGCGTGTTTGAAATTTATATAGAAACTACATATTAAAAAATATAAATCAATACTTTTTTTAATTAATTTCTTTTATATCTAACACTCCTTCTGTACTTTTTAATGAAATTAAAAAATCCATATTTACATTGAATTTATTTTTACTTGCGATCTTTATTTCATGATCAGAGTGTGAAACTTTAAAAAAAAACTCACTATTACCATTTTTATTTTCATTTAATAATGATTTTAACTTTTGATAATTTAACTTATCTTTATCTAACAAGATTAAATATTTTAATTGGTGATCAGAATCATTCAATGAATTTACAGAAGAAACAACAAATCTACTTGAATCTTTAAAGTTTTGAAAAACAAGCCTTAAAAAAATTACTTTTCCAATTTTTAAATAATTTTGTGAGGATTGTAAAACTTCAGAAAAACATATCGCATCAATACTTCCGGTTTCATCAGATAAATTCAAAAAACAATATTTTTTTCCAGTTTTTGATCTTCTTTCATTTAACTCAGAAATAAGACTAATTACATTAAAAGGTTTATTGAGAGAATTAGAATTAAACTCAATATCATTAATAGTTTTAATACTTGTTATGTTTTTATCACTATTTAATGCTTTATAAAATTTAGAGGGATGATCAGACAAATAAAATCCAAATGATTCATACTCCATTGTTAATTTTTCTTCAATTTTACAGTCTTTATAGTTCGATGAATCAAATTGTTTTTGATCTATAAAATCAGAAAATAGGTTGACTTGATCCTTTGAAACATTTTTATGATAACTTGAATTGAAGTTTATAATTTTATCAATATTTTTTAATAAAAAATTTTGATTTTTTTCTATAGAGTTTAGTGATCCTGAAAAAATCAAACCCTCAAGAACTTTTTTATTTAATATTTTGTTGTTCAATCTTTTTAATAAATCTAATAGAGAATTAAATTTTCCATTTCTTTTTCTTTCATTAATTAATTCTATCACTGAATTTTCCCCAATATTTTTTATTGCACTTAACCCATAATTAATACCAATAGCTTTCTTATTTTGATCATAAACAACTTTAAAGAAAACATCAGATCTATTAATATCAGGTGAAAATAATTGATAGTTTAATCTTTTTATTTCATAGCAATAATTTGAAATCTTTTCAAAATTACCAATATCATAATTCATTAATGAACAAAAAAACTCGAGAGGAAAATTAGCTTTTAAAAAAGCAGTTTGATATGCAATTTTTGCATATGCAGCAGCATGACTTTTATTAAAACCATAACCAGCAAATTTCTCTATTTCATTAAAAAGACTTTCTGCTTTGTTTTCCAATATATTATTTTTTAAACATCCTTTAATAAAGTTTGATTTTTGTGCTTGCATTTCAGATCTAATTTTTTTTCCCATTGCTCTTCTTAATAAGTCTGCCTTAGCCAAACTAAATCCAGCTAATTTTTGTGCAATTAACATAACTTGTTCTTGGTAAACAATAATTCCGTAAGTCTCATTTAAAATTTCTTTTAATGAGGGATGTAAATAATCATAGTCTTCTTTGCCTTGTTTTCTATTAATATATGAGGGAATATTATCCATCGGCCCAGGTCTATAAAGTGAAACTACAGCAATAATATCCTCAAACTTATCAGGAAGTACCTTTTTTAGAGTTTCTTTCATACCCTGACCCTCAAGTTGAAATACTCCTATGGTATCACCTTTTTTTAGAAGATCAAAAGTCTTAATATCATCCAAGTGTAATTCATTTAAATCTATACTTATTCCACTATCTCTTAAATACTCGAGTGATTTATCAATTACTGTTAAAGTTTTTAACCCAAGGAAATCAAATTTGATTAAACCCATTTTTTCTACATATTTCATAGAAAACTGAGTGACAGGTATATCTGATTTTGGATCCTTATAAAGTGGCAGTAAATTTAAAAGAGAATTATCAGAAATAACAATACCTGCTGCATGAGTAGAAACATGTCTAATTAAACCCTCTAAATCAATTGAAATTTTAAATAGTGTTTTTATATTTGAATCATTTTTAATTAATTTTTTAATCTTTTCATCACTTAAGGTATCACTTAAACTAACAGGCTGAGCGGCGTTAAAGGGTATCATTTTACATATATCATCAACTAAATTTAATGGTAATTGCATAACTCGTCCAACATCTCTAATGGCTGCTCTCGCCTGAAATGAACCAAAAGTAATTATTTGTGCTACATTTAATTGTCCATATTTATTTCTAACATAAGAGATAACTTCGTCTCTTTTTTCCATACAAAAATCAATGTCAAAATCAGGAAGTGAAATTCTTTCTGGATTTAGAAACCTTTCAAACAACAATCCAAATTTAATGGGATCAAGATCAGTAATGAATAATGACCAAGCTACCAATGAACCTGCTCCAGATCCTCTTCCAGGACCAACAGGAATATTATTTTTTTTAGCCCAGTTTATAAAATCTGAAACTATGAGAAAATATCCCGAATAACCCATTTTAGTTATTATTTGAAGTTCATAATCTAATCTTTTTTGATAGCTAGAAGTTTTATTTTTAATAGAATTATCTTTCTCCAATCTATTTAAAAGACCTTCTTCAGATAGTTTTTTTAAAAAATTATCCTCTTCTATTTTTGAAGAATAAACTTTAGGAAGAAGGGTTGGTTTTTCATCAAGATAAAAACTACATTTTTTTGCAATCAACTCTGTATTCCAGCAAGCTGATGGAATATCAGAGAACATTTTTAGCATTTGTGATTCTTTTTTAAAATAGTATTCCGGATTGCTTTTTAGTCTATCATCAGAATCAATATATTTTTGCTCAGATATGCTTATTAATGCATCGTGGGAACTGTAAAATTTTTTATCTAAAAAAAAATTCTCGTTTGTAGCTACCAAAGGTATGTTTTTTTTTAAAGATCTAGAAATTAAATAATTGTCAAAGTTAATGTCTTTTTTTGAGAACCTTTGAATCTCGAGAAAAAAATTATTTTCATATATGTCTTGAAAGAAATCAATTAGATTATCTGATTGATTAACATTATTATTATGAAAATTTTCACTTAAAATTCCGAATTGCCCCCCTGCAAAACAAATTAATCCTTCATTAAATCTTTTTAAGTTATTAAATGTAACAAATACATCATTATTAACAGAATTTTCTATACTTGAAATTGAAATTAGTTTGGATAAGTTTTCGAATCCTTTTTGATTTTTACACAGCAAAAGAACGAAACCAGGTCTATATTTTTTATCCCTTAAATAAATATTTGAACCAATGATTGGTTGAATGCCATTCTTTATGCACTGAATGGAAAATTCCATGCATCCAAACAAATTATTAAAATCAGTAATGGAGACAGCAGGTATGTTATTATCAAGGCAGAATTTAATTAGCTCGTTAATCTTTATTGCACCTTTAGATAATGAGTATTGTGTATAGTTTCTGAGGTGAAAAAACTTTGGACTAGATTTCAATTAACTTACCTCTCTCAATTTTATAACACACATCTAACCTCTTTATTATTTCTAGATTATGTGTAGCAATTATAGATATAGTTTTATTTTTTTTAGATAAATTTAGTATAAGGTCCATTACAAGAGAAGAATTATATTTATCTAAGCTACCAGTGGGTTCATCTGCGAGGAGAAGAACTGGTTTTTTAATTAATGCTCTGGCAATTGCAATCCTTTGTTGTTCTCCGCCTGATAATAAACCAGGCTTAATTAATTTTTTACTAATCAAGCCTAACTTTTCCAAGAGAACTAGTGATTTTTTTTTTGCTTCAACAAAAGATTCACCATTAAGAATTAATGGAAAAGCAATATTTTCAAGTACATTAAAATCCTCTAATAGTTGATTATTTTGAAATATATATCCAATAAATTTTCTTCTAATATCTGTTTTTAAATTTTGTGATAAATCAAAACAATTATTTCCTTGTAGAATATATTCACCAGATGTAGGCGTTTCTATCATACCAAGAATATTAAGAAAAGTAGATTTACCAGACCCTGAAGGGCCTATAATTCCAATATTTTGAATACCATTTACAGAAAAGTTAAGTTGAGATAAAACCTTAATAATTGAATCACCTTGAACATAATTCTGATTTATATTTTTTAGGCTTAACATCAATCCCACTTAATAAGATTTATTGGATCAACCTTAGATGCCCTTATAGAAGGGTAAATTGTAGAAATAAATGAGAGAAAAATAGAAATGAATGCTATTTTAAAAATTTGAGAATAGTTAATTATTACTGGTAGTTGTGAGAAGAAATATATTTCTTCAGAAAATAAATTTGAATCTAAAAAAAATTCAATAAAGTTTTTAATTTCGTTAATATTCATACAAAAAATTAAGCCTAGAAAAAATCCAATAAAAGTTCCTAAAATTCCAATTATTGAACCATTAATAATAAATATTTTTAGTATTTGATTTTTTCTGACACCTAATATTCTTAAAACACCTATGTCTCTTCTTTTCATTGACACTAAGATAATCATTGAAGAAATAAGGTTGAAAGCTGCAACGATTATTATAAGTAAAAGAATTAAAAACATTACATTTTTCTCAACCTCAAGCGCATTAAACAATGAAGGGTTTAATTCTCGCCAATCTGAAATTTTAAAATAATTTGGAATATTTTTTTTTAATTGTGTTTGCTTTTGATCAAGTTGATCAAACTTTCTTAATTGAATTTCATAAAAATCAAAAAAATTTCCCATGTTTAGAAAACTTTGAAGTATTTCTATTGGAAAAAAAATTAATGCAGAATCGTATTCATACATCCCTGTATTAAAGAATCCAACGACTTTGAAGGCTGAAGATCTTGGCATGTTTCCAAAAACAGTTTGAATGTTATTAGAAGAAAGAATATTAACAAAATTACCAATTTCAAGATTAAGTTTTTTTTTTAATTTTTCTCCAATTAAAATTCCTTCGTTATTCATAAATGCCTTAATGGATGAAGGTTTTATGTTAGAAAAAATTTTTCTTTCTGAAAAATATTTACCCTCAACTCCCTTCAAGTAAACACCGGTTGAAAATGAATTTTTCGAAAATAAAGCCTGGCTTACAATAATTTTATTAATAAAAATATCAGAAATATTTGTAGTCAATTTTTCATTTAGTAAATCTTTATTACTAATTTTTAGATTATTAAAATGTTGTAATTTTAAGTGTCCATTTACACCAAGAATTTTGTTTGTAAGCTCATCTCTAAAGCCATTCATAACAGACATAACTATTATTAACGTTGCAACTCCCAATGAAATTCCAAGGAAAGAAAAAATAGTTATTATTGAAAAAAATTTTTCTTTTGTTTTGGGTAGCAGATATTTAAAAGAGACCCAGATTTCAAAAAAATTTATCATTAAATATCCATTTGTTTAATAAATTCAATTATATTATCACTATAAACAGTGTCCTCATTCAAATTTTTTCTTGTCTTTACTCCGATTTTTTTACTATCAACAAAATTCTTTCCAACTATAATTTGAATTGGTATTCCGATTAAATCTGCATCAGAAAACTTTATACCTGGTCGTTCTGCACGGTCATCAAGTAAAACATCATAATTTTTTGCCTTTAGTTGAGAATAGAGATCTTCACAAAAACTTACTGTACTTTCGTTATTGGAAATTAAATTTATCAACACAATGTCAAAGGGAGAAACTTCTTTTGGCCAAATAATTCCATTATCATCATTAGAAGATTCAATTATAGCAGCAGGAATTCTTGAAATTCCAATTCCATAAGAACCCATATATGGAAATATTTTGTCGTTTTCATAATCAATTTTAAAATCAAATGACTTGCTATATTTTGTGCCAAAAAGAAATATATGACCAAGCTCAGTACTTTTTAATTGTGTAAAACTTTGATTAATATTTAAAGATTCATATAATTCATCGGTAAAGCTATTTATTGATTTAATTTCTGATATTTTGAAATCGGAAAAGTTGTTCTTTAAAAAATTTTCATCAATAAAGATTTTTGACTCACCTGTCTCTAACAATAAATGGAATTCATGAGAAAGATTTCCTCCAATTTCTCCACTAGGTGCTCTAACAGGAATTATTTTCAAACCTAATTTATCAAAAATACTCAAATATAATTTAAAAAAATTTTCATAGGTAAGTTCCCCCGATTTTTCATCTTTATCAAAACTATAAGCATCTTTCATCAAAAATTCCCTTGCTCTCATTACCCCAAACCTAGGTCTTATTTCATCTCTAAATTTACTTTGAATATGAAAAAAATATCGAGGAAGGTTTTTATGACTTTTTATGAAATGTTTACCAATTGCCGTAATCATTTCTTCATTAGTAGGGCCGTATAAAAGTTCTTTATTATTTCTATCGATAATTCTTAACATTTCTTTACCATAAGTATCGTACCTTTCACTAATTTTCCATATATCAGCCCCTTGTATTGTAGGCATAAGAATTTGATTTATTCCATTACTTTCGTGCATGTCTTCTATAATTTTGATTATTTTTTTTAAAACTTTAAAACCAAGAGGTAACCATGAATATATTCCAGAGGTTTCTTGCTTAATCATTCCAGATTTAATCATTAGGACATGGGATTTTATTTTTGCATCAGAGGGGTTTTCTCGAAAAGTTGGAATGAAAAAGTTAGAATATTTCATGTTTTATTACAATAGCTACTAATGTCAAAATCAATGTTACAAAAGATGAAATAATTGCTTTTTTTTTTACTAATGATTTCTTTGGAGCACCAGGGTCATTCCCAAAACTAACATCTTGATCACGTTCCACACCAAATGGCAACATGACAAAAAAAACAAGCCACCAAAGAATCAGGTAAATAACAAGAAAATCAAGCAAATATTTACTCCTGTTCTAATTCTATAAGTGTTCCATAAAAATCTTTTGGGTGAAGAAAAACTACGGGTTTATTATGGGCTCCAATCTTTGGTATACCATCACCAAGAATCCTTATATTTTTTGACTTCAAAGTTTCACATGCCTGATTAATATTACTTACTTCAATACAAATGTGATGAATAGCACCCCCAGCATGTCTATCTAAAAAATTCTTAATAGGAGAATTTTTACCATAAGGATGCATTAATTCAATTTTAGTATTGCCAAGTTCAACAAAAACAACGCTAACTCCATGCTCTGAGTAATCATGAACTTTGGAGACATTTGCATTTAATACATCTTTATACTTTTTAGAGGCATCATCAAGGTCGGGAACGACTATGGCAACATGATTAAATCTTTTTAGCATAATTAATTATATTCTAAATTCTGACAATCTCAATATAAGTTAAAGGTTTTAATCCTATACTTTTCTTTATATAAGATCTAACAA
>MDTB01216991.1_pt1 | contig 17463 bp, 12 predicted proteins | sample 811161 | NCBI WGS metagenome assembly MDTB01 (sample SAMN05326650, study PRJNA326480) | marine metagenome | isolation source: seawater | place: Mediterranean Sea | collected 2009
CTTTGATATTTTTGACATATGGTCCCATAGCTCAATTGGATTAGAGCGTCTCGCTACGGACGAGAAGGTTGAGGGTTCAAATCCTTCTGGGACCTCCAAATACAAGGAGTACATTATGTCATTACAAAGAGCAGTCATAGTTTTTTTTATTTTAGTATTTATTATTCTTTTACTTTTGTCTTTAGCTCTATAAGTAAACTATCGATAGTATTGCTAATCCCAGTACCAGTCGATAGAGAATTATAAGATTAAAACTAAACTTTTTTAAATAAATTAAAAAATATTTTATAGTTAAATATGAAAAAATAAATGAAAGACAAACTGTTAAAATTGAACTCATATTGAGGTATAAGTTATCTTCCATAATTAACGCATACATACCAAACACTGTAGCTCCAGCTAAAGCGGGTATAGACATTAAAAACGAAATTTTTGCAGCATCCGCTCTATTGAATTTTAAAAATCTTGCACCAGTTATTATTATGCCAGATCTGCTTACACCAGGGATGAGGGCTAAAACTTGTAAAAAACCAAGAAATAATGCATTTTTTAAGTTGAAATTATCTTCAATTTTTTGATTTAAATCAAATTTGTCAGCCATATAAAGTAATAAACCAAAAATTATAGTCATCCAGCCAGTAATCTTATAAGTTCTTAGATCAGATAAAAGATTATATTTTACTATCAAATAACCGAGGATAAATAGTGGAATTGAAGCAATAACAATTCTAAAAAATAATTTTTGATTTTTTCCAAAATCTAAAATTTCATTTTTAAAAAAGAACAATACGGCCAACAACGAACCTGTATGTACACTTACATTAAGTATCAACTCTTCTTCTATAAGGGTAAAAAAATTTGAAATTAAATAAATATGCGCAGACGAACTTACTGGCAAAAACTCTGTAATACCTTGGACGATTGAAAGAATAAGAATTTGAAAAAAGTTTTCCATTGATGGAAACTTATTTATATTGAATTCAACTATTGAGTTCATCACAAATATAGCATAGCTGATATGCGTCAATAAAAACCCTACAAATACTTGGTTTTTTAACAAAAGGGTAAGTATAGTTGACCTAAATAGGCTTCCAATAAGATAATTTTTATCCTAATTTCTGACCATGTCAGAAAAAATGTTAAAGTTTGTTAAAATAGGTCAGCAATCACCACCTAAAAGATCTGCTGATAATAGGACTAATGACTTCAAGGAGGTGTATGATGAGTTTATTAGCAATAGGGCTAAAGAGCAATCTAGCAGATGTTCTCAGTGTGGCGTCCCTTTCTGCCAAGTTCATTGCCCTCTTCAAAACAATATACCTGATTGGTTAAAACTTACAGCAGAAGGAAGATTGGAAGATGCTTATGAATTATCTCAAAGTACGAATAATATGCCTGAAGTGTGCGGAAGAATTTGTCCGCAAGATAGATTGTGCGAAGGAAATTGTGTAATTGAGCAATCTGGTCATGGAACAGTAACAATAGGTTCGGTTGAAAAATATATTACAGAAACAGCTTGGGAAAGAGGTTGGGTAAAACCAATAAAGTTAAAAAAAGAAAAAAACCAATCAATTGGAATTATTGGAGCTGGCCCAGCGGGATTAGCATGTGCAGAACAACTTAGAAAATCAGGTTTCAAAATAACAATTTACGATAGATACGATAGACCTGGTGGTTTGTTGATTTATGGAATTCCAAATTTCAAACTTGAAAAATTTGTAGTTGAAAGAAGAACAAAGCTTTTAAAAGACTCAGGCATAAAATTTAAACATAATTTTGAAGTTGGTAGAGATGCGTCTCTAGAAGAACTAAAATCAAAACACGATGCAATACTAATAGCTACAGGCGTTTATAAAGCAAGAGATGTTGATATTGAGGGAAAAAATCTTAAAAATATTTTTCCAGCTATGGATTTCTTGACTGCATCAAATCGAAAAGGTTTAGGAGATAAAGTAAAACTTTTTGATGATGGCACGTTAAATGCTGAAAATAAAAATATTGTTGTAATTGGAGGTGGAGACACAGCAATGGATTGTGTAAGGACAGCAATAAGACAAAAAGCAAAATCAGTAAAATGTCTATACAGGCGAGACAGAGAGAACATGCCTGGTTCAGCAAGAGAAGTTAGTAATGCTATAGAAGAAGGAATCGATTTCCTTTGGTTATCAAATCCAAAAAGATTTATTGGTAAAGAGAAAGTAGAGGCTGTTGAAGTAATAAAAATGGAATTAGGTGATGCTGATTCATCAGGCAGAAGAAAACCAGTACCAACTAAAAACTCAGAATATAAAATTGAAGCTGATATTGTGATTAAAGCACTTGGTTTCGATCCAGAAGACGTACCAAAGCTTTTTGGTTCTGCAGATTTATCTGTTTCGAAATGGGGAACTATAAAAATTGACCTTAAAACTATGCAGACGAATTTACCAGGAGTTTTTGCAGCTGGTGATATCGTAAGAGGAGCTTCTTTAGTTGTTTGGGCAATTAGAGATGGTAGAGATGCCGCTGCAGAAATAGAGAGATATTTGAATTCACAAGTAGCAAAAAAAACAGAAGCAGCATGAAGTTATATAAAAAGAATAAAGAAATTTTACAAAAAAACTTTTCATATTCCACAAACATGGAACATGACGCTTGTGGAGTAGGTTTAATAGCTTCTCTCGATGGCAAAAAAAATAGAAAAGTTGTTGAATACGGCATTGAAGCTTTAAAAGCTGTATGGCATCGAGGTGCGGTAGATGCCGATGGTAAATCTGGCGATGGGGCAGGCATAAGCTTTGAAATTCCTAAAGATTTTTTTCAAGAAAAAATAGAAGATACCGGTCACAAGCATACCGAAGGTGATATTTGTGTTGGAATGATTTTTCTACCAAGAACAGATTATTCAACACAGGAGCGCAGCAAAACATTAGTCGAAAGAAATTTGTTAGAAAATGACTTCTATATTTATGGTTGGAGACAAGTTCCTGTAAACCCTGATGTTTTGGGCAAAACTGCAGATTCTAACCGTCCGGAAATTACTCAAGTGATATTTAAATGTAACAACAGTATGAAAAGAAATGATTTAGAAAGATTACTCTATGTCGTTAGAAAAAAAATTCTTAAACAGACTAGAAAGGAACAAATAAATGATTTTTATATTTGTTCTTTAAGCTCTAGATCTATCGTTTACAAAGGCATGTTTTTAGCAGAAGCTCTATCTGATTTTTATCCAGACTTAAAGGATGAAAGATTTATCTCCAGGTTTTCTATTTTTCACCAAAGATTTTCAACTAATACATTTCCTAGCTGGAAGTTAGCTCAACCCTTTAGATCATTGGCACATAATGGAGAAATAAATACTTTAAAAGGAAATATTAATTGGATGAAAATCCATGAACAAGATATGTCTAGTGAACTTTTTAAAAATATAGAAGATTTGAAGCCAGTTATTACTCCAGGCAATTCTGATTCTGCTGCTTTAGATAATGTGTTCGAACTTCTTATTCATTCAGGAAAATCAGTCCCACTTATAAAATTAATGATGATGCCTGACGCATGGTCAAAGAGAAGTAAAATTTTACCAAAGGCACATCAACAGCTTTTTGATGTATTAAACAGCACCATTGAACCATGGGACGGACCAGCTGCAATTTGTGCAACGGACAGTAAGTGGGCCATTGCGGCTACGGATAGAAATGGATTGAGGCCGCTAAGATACTCTATCACCTCGGACAATTTATTATTTGCAGGCTCAGAGACAGGAATGGTTTCTATTCCTGAAGAAAATATAATAGAAAAAGGAAGACTTGGTCCTGGGCAATTAATAGCAGTTGATTTAAAAGCAGGTAAAATTTTTAAAGATAAGGAAATAAAAGATTATTTATCTAAAGATTTTACAAAATTTCATAAACAGGTTGTGCATTTTGATAAAAAACTTAAAACCAAAAATGAATTTCCGCATTTTCAAAATGAAGACCTAAGACAAAGACAGTTTATTTCTGGATATAGTATAGAGGATCTAGAGCTTATCCTTCATCCTATGGTAGAAGAAGCAAAAGAAGCTACTGGCTCAATGGGAGATGATACACCGGTTGCAGTTTTATCAAATCATTATAGACCTATTACACATTATTTTAGACAAAACTTTAGCCAGGTTACAAATCCTCCAATAGATTCTTTGAGAGAAAATAAGGTTATGAGTCTTAAAACAAGATTTGGAAACTTAGGAAATATTTTAGATTTTGAAAATTTCACAAAAGAAAATATTTATGTTTTGGATAGCCCTGTTTTGACAAACTCAGAATTTAAGAAGTTTAAAAGTCATTTTTCAAATAAAATAAAAATTATTGATTGCACTTTTGAAGTAAACAAATCTTTGAAAGAGAGATTAGAGGAAATTAGATCAGAGACAGAAATTTCAGTGAGAGAGGGTGTAAACCATCTTATTCTTTCCGATCAAAAAATATCAGATAAAAAAGCAATAGTACCAATGGTTTTAGCAGTAGGCGCTGTACATTCTAATTTGGTAAAATTAGGATTAAGAGGATACTCTTCAATCAATGTTCAAACAGCAGAGGCTATGGACACCCATTCTTTTGCAGTTCTTCTTGGAGTAGGAGCAACAACTATAAACCCTTACTTAGCGATAGACAGTATTTATCAAAGATATAAAAAGAAATTATTTGGTCAATTAGATTTTCAGAGTTGTGTTGAAAGATTTAAAAAATCAATAGACAACGGTTTGTTAAAAATAATGTCTAAAATGGGAATTTCTGTATTAAGTTCTTATAGAGGTGGATGTAACTTTGAAGCGGTGGGTTTAAGTAGAGCGATAGTTGCCGACTATTTTCCAGGTATGGTTTCACGAATTTCAGGTATTGGAGTATCAGGAATAGAAAATAAAATAAAAGAACTTCACAAAAAAGCTTATCAAAAAAACGTTACAGTACTACCAATTGGAGGTCTGTATAAATACAGAAAAACTGGTGAGGATCATCAGCTACAAGGAAGTCTTATACATCTTTTACAAAATTCTGTTGGTACAAAATCATATGAGAAATATAAAAAATATTCTGCGGGCATTCATAGTTTAACCCCAATAAATTTAAGAGATCTTTTAGAGTTTAAAAAAAAGAATAATCCAATAAATATTGATGAGGTTGAACCAGTTAATGAAATAATGAAAAGGTTTGGTAGTGGCAGTATGTCCCACGGAGCTTTGTCAGAAGAAGCGCACGAAACTCTAGGTATTGGAATGAACAGAATTAAAGGAGCCTCGTGTAGTGGAGAAGGAGGTGAGGATCCTAGAAGATTCAAAACACTTGAAAATGGTGACTCAGCAAATTCTAAAGTTAAACAAGTTGCTTCTGCAAGGTTTGGAGTGACCATAGAATACTTAAATAATTGTAATGAAATCGAAATTAAAATAGCGCAAGGCGCTAAACCAGGAGAAGGAGGTCAACTTCCAGGTTTTAAAGTTACAAAGGATATTGCCAGACTAAGATATTCAACAAAAGGTGTAACTTTAATATCTCCACCACCTCATCACGACATTTATTCTATCGAGGATTTAGCTCAACTCATTTATGATTTAAAACAGATTAATCCTAAAGCAAGAGTAGGCGTCAAACTCGTTGCCTCAACTGGAATAGGAACTATTGCAGCTGGAGTTGCAAAAGCAAAAGCGGATGTGATTTTAATTTCAGGTCATTCCGGTGGTACTGGTGCAAGTCCACAGACAAGCGTTAAATATGCTGGCATACCTTGGGAAATGGGTTTAACCGAAGCAAATCAAGTTTTAACTTTAAATCAATTAAGGCAACAAGTTACGCTAAGAACTGATGGTGGGTTAAAAACAGGAAGAGATGTTGTAATGGCTGCGATGATGGGTGCAGAGGAATTTGGAATGGGAACCTCTTCATTAATTGCAATGGGATGCATAATGGTTAGACAGTGTCATTCGAACACTTGTCCTGTTGGTGTTTGCACACAAGATGAAGAATTAAGAAAAAAATTTACTGGCACGCCAGAGAAGGTTGTTAATTTTTTTAACTTTGTGGCAATGGAAGTAAGAGAAATTTTAGCGTCCCTTGGATTTAAAAATCTAAAAGATATTATTGGTAGAACAGATCTTTTAGCCCAAGTAAGCAGAGGCTCTGCAAACTTAGATGATCTTGATTTAAATCCTTTATTAGTACAAACAGATCCTGGGAATTATAAAAGACACTCAGATAATAAATTAATTAATAAGGTTCCCGACAATAACATCGATGAAAGTGTTTGGCTTGAAATAAAAGATAAAATAAATGAAAAAGAAAAAATCTTTTATGAGGGTAATATTAAAAATACAGATAGAGCGGTTGGAACTAAGCTTTCACACTATGTTTTTAAAAAATTTAAAAATAATTTAGATAGTGATTTAATTCAAATTAATTTGAATGGGTCAGCAGGTCAGTCATTAGGTGCGTTTTTATCAAAATCTATCTCTTTAAAGATATTCGGCGATGCGAATGACTATGTTGCGAAAGGACTATCAGGAGGTAAAATTGTTGTCATCCCATCTAAAAATAATCGATTAAGGTCAAAAGAGAACACTATTATAGGAAATACAGTTTTATACGGAGCCACATCTGGCAAGTTATTTGCGGCAGGTAAAGCAGGAGAAAGGTTTGCAGTTCGTAATTCTGGCGGAACAGCAATAATAGAAGGTTGTGATTCAAATGGATGTGAATATATGACTGGTGGTACCGTGATAATTTTGGGAAGTGTTGGAGATAATTTTGGTGCAGGCATGACTGGAGGTATGGCTTTTATTTATGATCCTGAAAATGTCTTTGAAAACTTTGTAAATCCTGCTTCGGTTACCTGGCAAAAACCGGAGACTAAATACTGGAAAGAAAAATTAAAATCCTTATTAAAGGAACATCTAGATCAGACTTCCTCAACCCTTGCTAAGAAAATTATTGATGATTTCAAAAATGAAGTAAATAATTTTAAACAAGTTTGTCCACTAGAAATGTTAGACAAACTTGAAAATCCAATTACTTTAAAAGATAGTATTTCTAAAGCGGTCTAATTCTCTTAAAAACTTATTAATACTCTGTTTATTCGACAGACTATGATCTCCATTATTTACTACCACAAGTTTTTTTCTTGCTCCAATAAATAGATTTAAAACTTTTCTTGAGAATGAAACTGGTACAGCCTCATCTTTTTGGCCATGAAACATTGTTACATAGATTTTAGATTTTATTTTTTTTGAAAGAACTTTGTGTTTTCTGCCATCCTTTATAAGTTGATAAGTTATAGGATATTCATAATTACCATTTTTAATATAACTGATTCCTTTAGACTTTATTTCACTCTTGATTTTTCTTGGAAATTTTCTCCACATTAGTCTTTCTAAGAACTCAGGTGCTGAACCAATTCCTATAAAGCCTTTAATCTGATTTTTGAAATATTTAAATTGATTTAAAGCAATCCAAGCCCCCATGCTTGATCCGATAACAATAAATTTATTTTTTCTTACAACTCTCTTGATTAATTTCTTTGTATCATTTGACCACTGACTTATATTTCCTTTGATAAATTGCCCTGAAGATTTTCCATGACCAGAGTAATCTAATGCTAAAAAACCCAACTTTTTTTTTACAGCATATTTCTTAAATGCCTGAGGTTTTTTTCCTTCAATATCTGACATAAAACCTGGAAGAAAAATTATATACAGTTTTTTTTTGTAATAATTCCCCATATATCTTAGTTTTTTTGTTTTTGATATTTTGAGCTGTTTATATTTTTTCATATAAAGTTTATCTGATTAATCTGTTATTATATATCCTTGATAATATGTCATCTAAAATAAAAGTTTTACAAGTTATTCCTAAACTTGGCTATGGCGGAGCAGAGACAGGCTGTTATGATTTGGCCCATTATTTAGCAGAGAAAGACTGTAAGTCCTACATCGTCACAAGTGGTGGTCCATTACTTAAGTTTGTTCGGAAAGAAAAGGTTAAGGTAATTAGATTACCAGTGCATTCAAAAAATCCTATCTTAATGTTAATTAATTCAATTATAATTTCATTATTAATTATTTTCCTTAATATTGATATTATTCACGCCAGAAGTAGAGCACCAGCCTGGTCATGTTGGATTGCCAATTTAGTTACAAGAAGAAAATTTGTTACTACTTTTCACGGTACTTATAATTTTAAAAGTAAAATTAAGAGATTCTATAATTCAATAATGCTAAGATCCCATCTTACAATCGCAGGATCAAATTTTATCTTTGATCATATTCATTCAAATTATAGTGATTTACTTGGAACTAATAAAAAATTATTAGTTATTTTCAGAGGTATAAATACAGATTATTTTAGTAACTCAAATATAGAAGGTCAAAAAGTTGAAAAATTTACCTCAACATTAAAATTAGAACATCAAATGTTCAAAATTCTTTTACCCGGACGGCTAACAAGATGGAAGGGTCAAGAGATGTTTATTGAAGCACTTTCTTTATTAAAAACAAAATATAATAAAAAAAATTTTAAGGCAATAATACTGGGTCCTCACCAAAATCGAAAAGTTTATCTTAAGAAACTATTTTCTATGGTAGAAAAAAACAGACTAAAAGATAACACAGTTTTTTTGACTTTCTACGAAGATATGCCAATTGCCTATCATGTTGCAGATATAGTCGTTTCAGCTTCTATTGAGCCCGAGGCTTTTGGAAGAGTTGCGGTAGAAGCCCAAGCTATGCAAAGGCCAATTTTAGCTAGTGATCTGGGTGGTTCAAAGGAGACTATAATTAATGGTAAATCTGGTTTTTTGTTTAAAAACGGGAACCCTGATTCTTTGGCTGAACATTTAAATAATATTATTGAAATGGATAAAGACAAGTTGCAATCAATTGGAAACGAGGGTAGGAAAAACATATTGATAAAATTTGATGTAGAAAAAATGTGTAATTCAACATTTACTGAATACCAAAAATTAATTAAAAAAAAGAAATAAATGCCAAATATAACTTTACCTGATGGAAAAAAGTTGAGTTTTGAAAATAAAACAAACGGTTTAGATATTGCTAACAAGATAAGTAAATCTCTAGCAAAAGAGGCGCTTATAATGAGCGTAAATGGAGAATTAAAAGATCTAGCTTTTGTAATTAAAAAAAATTCCTCAGTAAAAATAATTACTTCAAAAGATAAGGAAGGCTTAGATGTTATAAGGCATGATGCTGCACACATTATGGCTATGGCAGTTCAAGAATTATTTCCTGGAACCCAAGTAACAATTGGGCCAGTGATTGAAAATGGTTTTTATTATGACTTTGCAAGAAAGGAACCATTTACAAAAGATGATTTAAAGAAAATAGAAAAAAAAATGTCAGAGATAATTGATAGAAACGTTAAAACAAGAAGAGAAGTATGGGAAAGAGATAAGGCTATAGCTCATTTTAAAAAAATGGGTGAAAAGTACAAAGCTGAAATTATAGAGAGTATCCCAAAAAATGAGGAACTTTCAATTTATCACCACGGAGATACATGGCATGATCTTTGTAGGGGGCCCCATCTTGAGTCTTCAAAAAAAATTGGTAAAGCTTTTAAATTAACAAAAGTATCAGGTGCATATTGGCGTGGAGATTCAAAAAATCAAATGTTGCAGAGAATCTACGGAACATGTTGGAGTTCAAGGAAAGAACTAGATGATTATTTACATAGACTAGAAGAGGCGGAAAAAAGAGATCATAGAAAACTTGGTAAAGAAATGGATTTATTTCATTTTAGAGAAGAAAGCCCGGGATCAGTTTTTTGGCATGAAAAAGGCTGGAATTTATTTCAAAAATTAATTGAATACATGAGACTCAAACAAAGAAATGCCGGCTATCGAGAAATTAATACCCCAGAATTATTAGATAAATCACTTTGGGAAAAATCTGGTCACTGGGATAAATTTGGAGATTTGATGTTCACATCCGAAACACCAGATGAGAAAGTGTTCGCAATAAAACCAATGAATTGTCCTGGTTGTGTTCAAGTCTTCAAACAAGGTTTAAAAAGTTATAGAGATCTACCTTTAAAATTATCTGAATTTGGAAAAGTCCATAGATATGAACCTTCTGGAGCTTTACACGGACTTTTAAGGGTCAGAGCCTTTACCCAAGATGATGCTCACATATTTTGTACTGAAGAACAGATAACAGAAGAATGTATTAGTGTAACTAAATTAATTTTAAATATTTACAAAGATTTAGGATTTAAAAAAGTTTTTTTAAAGTATTCAGATAGACCTGAAAAAAGAGTAGGAGAAGATACTGTTTGGGATAAATCTGAAAATGCCTTACTTGCTGCAATTAAAAAAACAAAACTGGAATACAGTATAAATAAAGGTGAGGGAGCTTTCTATGGGCCAAAAATTGAATTTGTTTTAAGGGATGCAATTGGGAGAGATTGGCAGTGTGGAACGCTTCAAGTGGATCTAAATCTACCAGGCAGACTTGGAGCAACTTTTGTTGATAAAGACGGATCCAAAAAGACACCTGTTATGCTTCATAGAGCATTATTTGGTTCTTTAGAGAGATTCATTGGAATTTTAATTGAAAATTATGCAGGTAAACTTCCGTTTTGGTTGTCTCCTTCACAAGTAGTTGTATTGCCTATAGCTGACGAACACAATGAGTATGCAAAAAAAATATTTAAAGAACTCTTCAAAGAAGGTATAAACTGCGAAGTGGATTTAAGAAATCAAAAAATTAATTACAAAATTAGGGAACACTCTCTATCCAAAGTACCCATGCTATTAATTTGCGGAAGTAAAGAGGTTAAAGGCAAAAGTATTACTATTCGAAAACTAGGATCAGAAAAACAAGATACGAAAAAGTTTGATAAAGCTTTAAAAGAAATTAAGTCATTAAACAACCTTCCAATAAATTAAGTGCAAAAACCAAATTATTTTCAGAGAAGAACTAAATATCAGGGACCAAGAACTAACCACAGAATAAAAAGTTTAGATGTTCAAGTTATTAATAGCAGTGGTGAGAACCTTGGTGTTCTTCCACTAAAAAAAGCAATTGAAGCTGCAAAGGAAGAAGGACTAGATCTAATAGAAATATCTCCAAGTGCAAATCCTCCAGTTTGTAAAATTATGGATATGGGTAAATACAAATATGATATGCAAAAAAAAGCTAACAAAGCAAAAAAAAATCAAAAAATTGCTGTTTTAAAAGAATTAAAACTAAGACCAGGAACTGAAATACATGATTATAATTTTAAAATAAAAAATGCTAAAAAATTTCTAACCAAAGGTGACAAAGTGAAATTTACTGTTAGATTTAAGGGTAGAGAAATGCAACATGTACAGCTTGGCAAAGATTTAATGAACAGAATAATTGAAGACACTAAGGATATAGGAAAAGTAGAAGTAAGCCCAAAATTCGAAGGAAGACAAATGATAATGATTATTCACCCTAATTAATCATTGTAAACTTAAATTAATATATATATAAATCCGTTACCATGCCGAAGTTAAAAACTAAGAGTTCTGCAAAAAAAAGATTTAGACTGACTAAGTCAGGAAAAGTTAAGATGCCACAAGCTGGTAAAAAGCATGGCATGATAAAAAGAACAAATTCACAAATTAGAAAACAGAGAGGCACTACGATAATGTCAAAACAAGATTCTAAAATCGTCAAGTCGTACATGCCCTATAGCTTGAGAGGTTAATAAAATGTCTAGGACCAAAAGAGGAGTTGTTAGTAGAGCAAGACACAAGAAAGTTCTTAAAGCTGTTAAAGGCCAATGGGGAAGAAGAAAAAATACAATTCGTATTGCTCGTCAGGCTATGGAAAAAGCTATGCAATATGCATACAGGGATAGACGTGCAAAAAAAAGAGAATTTAGATCATTATGGATACAAAGAATTAACGCTGGAGTAAGATTGGAAGGTTTAACCTATTCCAAGTTTATAAACGGGCTAAATAAGTCAAAAATTAAGATGGATCGTAAAGTTTTAGCGGATATCGCGTATAACGAGCCAGAAGTCTTCAAATCTATTGTTAAAAAAGTTCAATCCTCCCTTAACTAAAAAGGGTCTTTGATTTATATCTTAGTTATTAGAAAAAGAATCAAAAAATGAGCGAATTAGAAAAAAGAAAAAAAGAATATATTTCTAAAATTGAAAATATTAAAACTCAGTCTGAACTTGGGAATGTCAAATCGGAAATTTTTGGAAAAAGTGGCTATTTAACATTAGAATTCAAAAAATTAGGAAGCTTAAGCTCTGACCAAAAAAAAAATTTGGCTTCAAGTTTAAATGATATAAAAAAAAATCTTACAGATTTATTAAATAAAAAAGCACAGCATTTAAGCAATCAAGAAATTAATCAAAAACTTAAAAATGAAAAAATAGATGTAACTTTACCTGGAAGAACTTTTTTTTCAGGAAAAATACATCCAGTTTCACAAGTGATTGATGAGGTTACCTCAATATTTTCTGAAATTGGTTTTTCCGTTGAAGAAGGCCCAGATGTAGAGAGTGAATATTATAATTTTTCAGCACTAAATACACCTGAAAATCATCCAGCAAGAGATATGCATGATACTTTTTATCTTGAAGCTTCAAGAGATTTACTTTTAAGAACTCATACTTCACCAGTTCAAATTAGAACAATGTTAAAAGGAAAACCTCCTTTTAAAATAATTGCTCCTGGGAGAACATATAGATGTGATAGCGATCAAACTCATTCTCCAATGTTCCATCAACTTGAGGGGCTTCATATTGATAAAAATATTAATATGGGTCATTTAAAAGGGTGTTTGTATTATTTTGTAAAAAAATTTTTTGAAGTCGAAAAAGTAAAGATCAGATTTAGGCCAAGTCATTTTCCTTTTACAGAACCGTCAGCAGAAGTAGACATTGGATATCAAATAAAAGACGGAAAAATAAAAATAGGCGAAGGAGACAATTGGTTAGAAATTCTTGGATGTGGCATGGTTCATCCAAATGTTCTCAAAAATGCGAAAGTTAATCCAAAAGTATATCAAGGCTGGGCATTTGGTTGCGGAATAGATCGTTTAGCAATGTTAAAATATGGAATTAATGATCTCAGAGCATTTTTTGAAAGCGATATAAGATGGTTAGAATTTTATGGTTTCGACCCACTTGATGTTCCAACCAATTATAGGGGGCTTAGCAGATGATAACCTCTTTATCTTGGTTAAAAAATCACCTTGCGACCAAAGCAACCTTTGGTGAAATAGTTGATCGATTAACCGAAATTGGTCTTGAAGTAGAGAACATAAAGTCACCAAATGGAGATCTTGATAATTTTATTATTTGTAAAATTCTTAAAGTTGAAAAACATCCAAATGCGGACAAACTTAAACTATGTGATATTGATACAGGTAAAGGTGTACCGATAAAAGTTGTTTGTGGCGCTCAGAATGCGAGAGATGGACTGATTACTGTATATGCTCCTCCAGGTTCAACAATACCTAAAACCAAAATGAAATTAAAAACTGCTAAGATTAGGGGAGTAGAATCCCATGGTATGTTGTGTTCTGGATTTGAGCTTGAAGTATCCCCAGATAAAGATGGAATTATTGAATTAGATAAAAAAAGTAAAAATATTGGAGAAAAATATTTCAAAACCAAAAGTGAAAAAGTTATTGATATTGCGATTACACCTAATAGACCCGACTGTTTAGGAGTAAGAGGAATTGCGAGGGATTTAGCTTCTTCTGGTTTGGGACAACTAAAAAATGCAAAACCTATTAAGATTTCACAGAAGTTTAATAAACCAATCAAAGTTTCAATTAAAAAGGATAAAGACCAGGGATGCACAGTTTTTGGTAGTATATATATTAAGAATCTAAAAAACAGAGAGAGTCCGGATTGGTTAAAAAAAAGAATAGTTTCCTTAGGACTCAAACCCATTTCAGCAATAGTAGATGTAACTAACTATGTCATGTATGATTTAAACCGACCACTGCATGCTTACGATGCCGATAAAATCGATAAAGAAATTATTGTTAGAAATTCAAAAAAAGGAGAAAACTTTGAGGCTTTAGATAATAAAAAATATACATTACAAAATAATATGTGTGTAGTTACTGATAGAGCCGGTGTTCTAGGGCTAGGTGGGATAATAGGTGGAACAAGATCTGGAACTTCGTTTTCAACGAAAAATGTTTTATTGGAAGCTGCTTACTTTTATCCTTCATCAATAAGAAAAACTTCTAAAATTTTAAATATTGATACTGATGCAAAATATAGATTTGAAAGAGGTATTGATCCAAATTCAATCAAAATAGGTCTAGATTTAGCTATGTGTTTAATACTTGAGATATGTGGCGGTGAGGCAAGTAAGATTTCTATAGCAGGAAAATTACCAGACAAAAGAAAACCAATTAGCTTAGAGGAAAAAGATTTTTTAAACATGATTGGATTTGCTATTACTGGCTCTGAAATTAAAAAGATTTTATCTTTATTGGGATGTTCAATAAAAATAAGCAAAAAAACCTTTAAAGTTACGCCGCCTTCTTGGAGACCTGATATAAAAGAAAAAGTAGATCTCATTGAGGAACTTACAAGAATTAAAGGATATGACAAAGTACCTTTGATTACTCCAGTAAAAGAAAGTGCTAAGGATACTTTAAATTATAGACAAAAACTTTTTCACTTTTCTCAAAGATCGGTAGCGTCAAAAGGATTTACAGAGGCAATTACTTGGTCTTTTACCGACTCAAGGATAGATAATTTATTTTCAGAATTAAAAAGTGAAATTAAGCTTTCAAACCCCATTTCAAGCGACCTGAACGTTATGAGATCATCTCTTTACACAAACTTAATGATTGGTGCACAAAAAAATATTAACAGAAATTTTGAGGATTTAATGTTATTTGAAGTTGGTCCAGTATTTAGAGGAAGCAAACCCGGTCAGCAATTAACTATGATTGGTGCAATTAAAACAGGAAAATATTCAAGAAAAAATTGGATTGAGAAGGAGAGAGATTTTGATGTATTTGATATTAAAAACGATGCAGTTAGAACACTCAATGAAATTGGTATAGAAAATTCAAAAATAGCTGTAAGTAATAAAACAAAAAGCTGGTACCACCCTGGCAGGTCTGGCCTGTTATCTTTAGGATCAGTTAATGGACCAGAGCTAGCTTACTTTGGGGAAATTCACCCATCTATTATCAAAAAATTAGATTTAAAAACTGATAACGTTTTAGGTTTTGAAATTTTTTTAGATAATATACCTGAGTCGAGAAAAAAAATAAGGGAGGCAAAACCTCAATTTATTTTTTCTGACTATCAAAAAGTGGCTAGAGATTTTGCTTTTATTATTGATGAAAAATATAGTTCAAACCAAATTATAAGTATGGTTAAAAATATTGACAAAGAACTTATAAAAGAAGTTAAAATTTTTGATGTGTATAAAGGCGATAATATTGATAGTGGAAAAAAATCTATTGCTTTCAATGTAATTTTAGAACCGCAAGACAAAACTTTAAGTGAAGGAGACATTGAAAAAGTAAGTAAAAAAATTATTTCAATAGTCCAAGAGTCAACAGGCGCAACACTAAGATCCTAATGCCAAAAATAAACAAAGTAAGAAATTTTGCGATTATCGCACATATAGACCACGGTAAGTCAACAATTGCCGATAGAATGATTCAGATTTGTGGTGGTTTATCTGCAAGAGAGATGAAGGAGCAAGTTTTAGACTCAATGGATATTGAGAGAGAAAGAGGCATTACAATAAAAGCTCAAACAGTTAAATTAAATTACAAATCAAAAGATGGAAACGAATACATATTAAACATAATTGATACACCAGGCCACGTTGATTTTAGTTATGAGGTAAGCCGTTCATTGCTTGCTTGTGAAGGATCAGTTCTAATCGTAGATAGTTCCCAAGGGGTAGAAGCACAAACTTTAGCCAACGTATATCAAGCACTTGATACAAATCATCATATAATTCCAGTTTTAAATAAAATTGACCTTCCAGCTTCTGACGTAGATAAAGTAAAAAAACAAATTGAAGATGTAATTGGTATAGAAACATCGAAGGCAATTTCTTGCTCAGGCAAAACAGGAGAGGGTATTGAAGAAATTTTGGAGGCTATAGTTAAGGATTTACCTGCACCAAAAGGAGAGCAGTCTTCAAAATTAAAATCCCTATTAGTAGATAGTTGGTATGATAGCTATTTAGGAGTAGTTATTCTCGTTAGAATTCTTGACGGGAAAATAAAAAAAGGCATGAAGATAAAATTAATGTCAACAAATGAAGAATATGACATTGAAAAAGTCGGAGTATTTACCCCAAAACCAAAAGATGTTGACGAACTTAATTCTGGAGAAATTGGCTTCATAATAACTGGAATAAAAAGTTTATCCAAAACCAAGGTAGGTGATACCATTTGTGACTCGAATGATCCTTTGGATAAACCATTACCAGGTTTTAAACCAAGTAAGCCTGTAGTTTTCTGTGGTTTATTTCCAGTAGATAGTTCTGAGTATCAAAGATTAAAAGATGGATTAGGAAAGTTAAAATTAAACGATTCAAGCTTTTCTTTTGAACCCGAGTCTTCAAGCGCTCTAGGTTTAGGTTTTAGATGTGGATTTTTAGGATTGCTTCATCTCGAGATTATAACTCAAAGACTTGAAAGAGAATTTGATATTAATTTAATTACTACAACTCCAGGCGTTGTTTATAAATTAAATAAAATTAACGGAGAGATAACAGATCTTCAAAATCCAACGACTATGCCTGACCCTTCTCAAATAAAATTAATTGAAGAACCATGGATAAAGGCAACAATAATAACTCCAGATGAATATTTGGGGTCTATTATAAAAATATGCCAAGACAAAAGAGGTATTCAAAAAGATTTATCTTATTCAGGAAACAGAGCTGTTTTAGTTTACGAACTTCCACTAAACGAAGTTGTTTTTGATTTTTATGACAGACTGAAATCTATAACCAGTGGATATGCAAGTTTTGATTATGAAATAACCGGATATAAAGAGGGCGACTTAGTTAAACTTGGCATTTTAGTTAATAACGAGCCAGTGGATGCTTTATCAATGATTATTCATAAAGAGTTTGCTCAAAACCAAGGAAGACTAGTATGTGAAAAGTTAAAAGACTTAATCCCTAGACATAATTTTATGATACCCATCCAAGCAGCTATTGGAGGAAAAATTATTGCTAGAGAAAGTATAAAAGGTTTTAAAAAGGATGTTTTGACAAAAATTCATGGTGGGGGAGCACGTGATCGTAAAAGAAAATTATTAGAAAAGCAAAAAAAAGGAAAAGCTCGGGCCAAGCAGTTTGGAAGAGTTGAGATACCCCAAGAAGCTTTTATTGGGGTTTTAAAAATTAATAAGGAAACCTAGGGAGAGATGGCTGAGCGGTTTAAAGCGCACGCTTGGAAAGTGTGTATACCTTCGGGTATCGTGGGTTCGAATCCCACTCTC
>MDTB01236445.1_pt1 | contig 17460 bp, 17 predicted proteins | sample 811161 | NCBI WGS metagenome assembly MDTB01 (sample SAMN05326650, study PRJNA326480) | marine metagenome | isolation source: seawater | place: Mediterranean Sea | collected 2009
TGATTAACATTTATTTCTTCACCAATTCCAAAAATTGCCAAGTCACTTACTAGAAACGCACCGAGCCAAATTGGCCAATAATAAATTATTTGACTATGACTGTAAAAAATAATTCCCTCATCGCTGCAATCACGTTTTCTCTTAACTGAATACCAAGTCATCCCAAGAATACAAACACCCAAAACAAACGGAGTAATTAAAAATTCTTCTGTTACAAAAAAGGTTAAAATTGAGGAAATTATTAGTATTGAAGAAACGATACCATAATTAATAGCCATCTTATTTTTTTTCTTAGAGACAACTTCTTCTTCAGAGCTGGTGTCTACTTTATTATCATCATTAACTTCATTTTCAACGCGTAATGAAGCTGGTTCATCTTCTAAGGAATCCGAAGTGTCCTCTTTATTTAATTCATCATTCATTTTATTAAAATTTCTCTTCTGTTATCTATTTTTACAAGCATTATCCGTGCCTGTATTGGAATTTAACCATTTACAGTGAAAACATGACTTTAGATAAGTGATAGAGAATAAATAGTGAAAAATCCAACATAATTTTACAACTATTTTTTTTGTAATTCGTTAAATTCTGACAAATCAGAGGACAGATAACTTTGTGAAAAATTTCACAAAGTTCTTGCCCGTTCATTTTTCAGACCTAGTTTATATTTATTAAGTATTAATACATGTCCAAGAAAATTACTCCAGCTGCATACGATTCAAAAATCGAGGGTAATGTTACATTTACTAAACTTGATACAGCTATCAATTGGATGAGAAGTAACTCTTTGTGGCCCATGCCCATGGGACTTGCCTGTTGTGGTATAGAACTTATGGCTACGGGAGCTTCAAGGTTCGATATAGCGCGATTTGGAATGGAAGTAATGCGTTTTTCCCCACGTCAAAGCGACGTCATGATTGTAGCAGGCACAGTTACCTACAAAATGGCTCTAGCAGTAAAAAGAATTTACGATCAAATGGCGGAGCCCAAATGGGTCATAGCCATGGGAGCATGTGCATCTTCAGGAGGCATGTATAGAAGCTATGCAGTTCTTCAAGGAATAGATCATCTCTTGCCAGTCGACGTTTACATCAGCGGGTGTCCACCCCGACCAGAAGCCTTATTGGAAGGTTTAATGAGATTACAGCAAAAAATTGAAACTGAAGAATCTTTAATCGAGCAGAAAAAAGAGCTGATTAAGAAGCTATCATAATTGACTAAAAAAAATTATGAACTCCTCTGAAGCAATTGAAAAAATTGAAGCTAAATTTCAAGGTAACATACTTTTAAAAAATTCTTTTAGAGATGAATTATCCCTGACTATAACTAAAGACAGTTTAATTGAAATTATGACTTTTTGTAAAAAAGATCTTGGTTTCGATTATCTTGTTGATTTAACCGCAGTCGATAATTTAGGTATCAGTCCAAGATACGAAGTAGTCTATGAACTATATTCCTATTCTGATTCGTGCCATCTTAGAATAAAAGTTGGAGTGGATGAATCAGAAAGAGAAGTATCTAGCGTTGTAAGCTTATGGCCAACGGCAAATTGGCATGAACGTGAAGCATTTGACATGATTGGGATAACCTTTTCTGATCATCCTGACATGCGTAGAATTCTTATGTGGGAGGGCTACCCTTATTATCCTCTTCGAAAAGATTTTCCTTTGGCAGGCAAAACTAGTGACATGCCTGACGTTGCTTTTTCAGAGCCAGTTCCTTTAGAAGGAGGTCCATTTGTAACCTCGCCTTCTTCAGCAACAACAGACAAAAGGGAACCTCGCTCAAGAGAAATACCTCAATAAAGCTTATTTAAGTCCTTTTCAACTATCTAGAACTTTCGTTCTATCGTCATCTAAAGCTTTAATAGAATGATATAAGTCATTTAAATTCTCCATATTCGCACCCGCTTTAATTGCGGCACGTAATGGCTCCCCCCAAATTGCTTCAATCTCAACCGGCCTACCCTCAACAAAATCTATGACACTTGACGGGCGATAGGCTCCCATCGTTTTAGTCTCCCGAATATTATGCTCTATTAGCGCATCAGATAACGTAATCCCCATGGAATTAGCTGCATCAATAACCTCTTTCATTAATTCCTGAGCAAGAAAACAAAGCGATTCATCATCTAAAATCTTTTCTGTATCAATACAACCCGCGGTAATTGAAATTCCATTGAAAGGAATATTCCATACTAATTTCTTCCATCTCTGTTCAATTAAAGATTCAGCTACTAAAAAAGGGACTCCTGAGTTCTTAAACAATAAAGCAATGTCATGAGTCCTAGGCAATGGAAGCCCAGAATATTCACCGGAGCTAATTGCACCCTGAGCTATATGCTTAACAACTCCACTCGATGTTCTATTTAAGCAAACAAAACAAAGCCCACCCATTATACGATTCTGACCAAATCTCTCTGCAAGAAATCGTTCATTTCCAAGACCGTTTTGAAGAGTCAATATTGCAGTTTCTTTATTCAATAACGGAGGAATTAAATTTTCCAGAGAATTATTATCTGTTGCTTTGATAGCAATAATCACCAAATCACATGGCCCAATTTCATGAGGTGAATTATAAACTAATGGATTAGACAAATATTCGTTTTTATTCTTGATAGATTCAATCTTTATCCCCTTTCTTTTTACGTGCTCGTAATCACTTCTCATTAAAAAATGAACATTTTCCCCTGACAATGCCAACTTAGCACCATAAAACAAACCAACAGCACCACAGCCAACTATCGCTATTTTTGGATTTTTAAACTGTTTAATTTTATCCAAAAGATTTATTTATTGTTAGGAATGACCTGCACTGTAACTTTTGAGGAAGTAGCGAAATATTTTTGACAACATTTTCGGAGATCCTCAGGAGTTAATCTTTTAATTTTTTCAATGTTTTCATCGTCATACCTTTCACCAAGGCCATAGAGAAGATTGAGCGCCATAGATTGAGATCGAGCGGACAAGGATTGTTTTGACAACGCATATTTTCCAATTAATGCATTCTTTGCCCTTGTTAAAACATCTTCTCCAATTTTTTCTTTAATCAATGATTCTATAATCAGGTTAAGTTCATTTTGTACCTTTAAAACAGATTCTGAATTTGTACCTGCATAAAATAAAATACTTCCACTTGAGTATCCAACCATCTGACTCATTCCAACATAATAAGCGAGACCTAATTCCTCTCTAATTCGTGTAAATAAAAGGCCATCCATACCTCCAGCAATTTCTTCTATGACGCTTATCGTCGCTCTTTCATCACTATTTATACTTAATCCTGGAAAAGCTATCATCACAACGGCCTGTTCTTTGTGATGTTTAATTTCTACTTTCTTTTCCTTCAAAGGCCACTGAGGATCTTCAAAATTTGTATTCATTGCTTCCCCTGTCTTTATATTGGATAAACAATCCTCGATTTTATTGATAACCTTGTTGCTATTAATAGCGCCACATAAGGTAATAACACCATTGTTCGAAACTCCGTATTCTGAGTAAAATTTAAGAAGTTTTTCAGAATCCGATTCTTTAATAACATCAACAGTACCTAGCCTTGAATATCTATGAGGATGATTACCGAATATATTTTCTCTGGCAAAGATTGCAGCTAAGCTCAGAGGGCTTTCCCTTTCCTCTTCGATGTCCAACAACAAAGTTTCCTTCTCTCTGTTAACTGCAGATTGAGGAAATATCGGATCCATAATCACGTCAGAAACAATATCAAATGCCTGATTAAAATCATTTGATAAAAATTCTGAATTTAAAGTTAAAGAATTATTACCCCCTATTACCGAAATATTACCCCCAAGTGATTCAATCTTCACTGCTATCTGATCGGCCTCATTTTTATTGGTTCCCTTCAATAAGGCCCTTGAAAGCAACTGAGTCATCCCCTGACCGTGACGATGATCTGCAAGTAGTCCGGCTTTAAAAGCACAGCTAAATGCAATCATTGGCAAACGAAAATCTTCCTCAATTGAAACCAACAAACCATTAGCTAAAGTATGCTGAACTATTTTTTTATCAGATTTTATATTTTCTAATTTATTTTTTTTAGATTTATTTTTTTTCCCAACCTCAATAACAGACAATGATTCATTGTTAAAGTACCTCGCTGCTACATCTCTAATATCATCAGCACTAACTAAAGATAACTTTCTTATATATTCCTGTGTAAAATTAACGTTCCTTGTTATTGCCCAATTTGATCCAAGATCAGCAGCCTGGCCCTGTACAGTTTGCAACGAATCTAACTGAGAAACCAAAGAAATTCGTTTGGCTTTATTAACTTCATGATTACTAACGCCATTTTCCTTAACCTCTTTTAGTACATTAAACACCTCTTCTTCTACCCTTTGTTTATTTAAAGGATCAACACCCGCGCCAATTGCGAAAATACCAGCATGGCTTGGAGTATAAGAATAGGCATTGATATTATGAACCAACCCCTTCTTCTCCTTGAGCGATTGAAACAATCTTGAACTTTTTCCATGCCCAAGTATCACAGACATTATATCTATGGCCGGCATATCAGGGTCAGTAATACTTGGAATCTTCCATGACATCCATAATCGTGTAATAGGATTCGTATATTCAATAAAACTATCTCTTCTACCTAACTGAACAGGTTCTGGCGAAATGAATACTGGCGAGGATGAACTCCTCCTAATATCTCCGTAAAGAGTGCTAACTTGAGATTTAACTTTCTCCAAGTCCAAATCCCCCGAAATGACAATAAAGATATTATCTGTAACGTATCTCTCCAGATAATAATTTTGGACATCTGATCTCTTCAGATTATTAAAATTCTCTAAATGACCAATTACAGGAAGTCCATATGGGTGTCTGCAATAGCAAGTACTAAACATTTCTTGACTGGCAACTTTATCAGCATCATCGCGCCCCATTGAGATCTCTCTTCTGATTACCTCTTGCTCAGATTTAAACTCTTCTTCAGGGATTAATGCGTTAAAAACAATATCTTGAAGTATTTCATTGGCGGCAGTCAATCCGCCCGAAGGACAGTTAATATAATAAACGGTACGATCAAATGACGTATATGCATTTATATTACCTCCTATAGAACTAATGTCTTGAGCAATACTAAGTGATTCACGATGTTCGGTACCTTTAAATAGCATGTGTTCTACAAAGTGTGAAACACCGCTACCTAAAAATTGCCCCTCGTGGATTGATCCGGTCTCACACCATGCTTGAAGACTGACTACAGGATTAGATCTATCCTCTCTGATTATAAAATTCAGGCCATTGTCTAGCTTGAACTGGTCGGTTACGTAATTAGGAAAATTAATATTATCCATTAGTTAAAACCCTGAGAACATTAGCTTTCTTTACTCGCCCTTTTTCTTCGTGGTAAGAATGGGGAAACAAAAGCTTCATGAAAGTCGTACACTTCCTCAAAATCTTCCTTTTGGTCATGTTTGCTTTTACCAAAGGCACCGACCTCAATTAAGTTAAAAACCATTTTGCCAACATCCTGAGTTTTAGAGAGCCCCCATTCATCTAATAATGTCATGCTCATAGGTCCAAATTGTTTTAGCATTCTTTCACGAAAAGCTTCCAAAAGCTCAAGTCCAGAAACATGCTTATTCTCCCCTCCTGAAATTTTCCTCTGTTTTTCAACAGCTTGTAGAAGAACTTCTTGAAGAAAATAATAAGAATCTGCCGAATAGTCCGAATTTGTTTTCAAAACCTCTTCGACAGCATCATGAAAATCAGTTTTTTGCATCTAATGATTTATAATTTAGACTATTTTTTAAACTCTTTATCCAAATCGTCAAGATATTCAGAGAGTTCATCTTTCCTAGATGGAAGAGGTCGCTTTAATTCGTTGTATATTTGCTGATAGTTACTGAAGTTATTGCTCCTTTTGTCTATTCTTGTTGCCTCAAACCAATTCAGGTAGTCCTTTGCATCATTGACTGATTCAACAATTGACGAGCGTATGGATTCTAGCTCCTCTATTTTTTTATCAACATTTTTTAAATCACCAGCTCCAATATTAATAATAATTTTTTGATACTCCTGTATAATTGGTTTGTATATTGGAAATGCACGATAACTCAATTTAAGAAGATTAGTCTCGGTGATTTTTAATCCAATTTCAACGCTATCCTGAGTTAAAAATTTTCTATAATCTTTTAAATTATAAATCATGTACTCATATTCAGTTTTCTTAGGGGCATCTTTATTTTCAGTGTCTTTATTTTTATTTGGCTTAGTAAAAAACGATTTTATTTTTTCACCTAAATGTTTTTTCTTTTCTGCATCAACCTTAGTGTCTTGAGATTCAACAATTTTAATTTTCAAGCAATCAACTAGCATTGATTCGGTTTCCAAAGGATTGAGAATATCAGTAGCACTAGGCCTTGCTATTTTTACACACTCTGCATTCCACCATTCTTCAAGGTTTTCTGTTTTATTGAGACCGTCTGGAAAAACTTCTTTTAATTTTTCCATAGATTCTTTTTGTTTGAGATTAACATCTAACAAATAATTTTGTAATCGTAATGACCCCTGCTTTTGACTAAGCAACACGGAAACTAGAGCTCCACAAGATACCCTGTAAACCTCCTCAGTTATTGAATCCATACTTTTACTATCCGCTTTAATTATTTTATCTAGAGATAGCATTTTGTTACTCCTAACAAATTTTGATATCGTTGAATTATTCAATTTTTTGCCATCTTTATTAAGAACCTGAGTTAATCCAATTTTTATCCAATCAGGAATGAATGCATTTTTATTAAGGATATTTCTTCTCTTTTTGCTCCGAATAATTAATTCAGTTATTAGAATTTGAACAAGTTCTTCTTCTAAGGATTCGGCTTTAAACTTATCTCCAAGAAAAACATCAATTTGAAACCTATATCTATCCCCTGGCAGTTTGTAAACACTTGGCCTAATAGGCCTACCAGTATTTAAATCTCTAATATCGCCCCTGATATGCAGTACTATTGGATAATTCCATCTATCAGGTAAGTTAAGCACATTTAAAAGCCCGCTTTTTGTTCTTTCACTAAAAACACACATTACTCCTCGGGCAGCACTATCATTTCCATGCACAATAAACTGTCTTGATGAGCTTCTACTGACCCCTTTATCTTTTAATTGAATCAACGGTTTGTTTTGAGAAAGAGCGTGATGACTCAACGAAGTAATTAATAGCATTATACAAAAATACTTTTTAATTTCTGTAATATTGAAAAATATCATTTATTTCGTTGAGCCAGTTGCAACCAATCTTTTTTAATTGTAACCGAAATTGGACGTGTAAGCATTTCTTTTTCTTTCTCGAGCAGCTCAGTAATACTTAAAACACTAGGATACAACAGTGAGACGAAACCACCAGGCACATTTAAATTTCCAAACTTTCCTGATTTAACAGATATCTCAATTCCTTTAATATTAGATACAACTTGAAACCGGGCGCTAAAAGTTAGTCGCTTGTCATTTATTCTTCTGATTAAAATTAGATCAAACTCTCCATCTCTCAGCCTTACAGCAACCCGCTCAAAATTAATAAATTTTGCAATAGAATTAATCTCCTTACCAAGAATCGAGGACCCTAAATACTGATTCAATGCTCTTTCACTACATTCAAATGAACGACCGGAATTAATAACTTCATTTGCTCTAAAAAGAATATCTCGAGGTGGAGATTTTATATCTTCCCCAAAATCAACATCACTCAAATCTTCTCCTGATATGATAAGAAAATGAACCCAGATAATAACACCTATAATAATTAAACAAAATACATTTGTTAAACAACCCTTAACGAATGGTCTTAATCGAGGCACAATATATTATAAATTAAAAATTAATTTCTTATTCTTTCTTTTTCTTTTTCTTGTTCTTTTTTTCCGTTTTACTTTTTTTTGAATCACCACTGGTGGATTTTTTTTTGTCAATATCGGCTTTTTCTCCAGCCTTATAAGATTCGCTCCTATAATCTGTCTCATAAAATCCTGACCCCTTGAAAATAATTCCCGCACCCGTGCCTAGTAATCTCTCAACCGATCCATTGCATTCCTCATCGATACATTTTTTTAGCTTTTTATCATTCATTGATTGAAAGATTTCGAATGTTTTTTCGCACTTTTCGCAGTAGTAATCGTAGGTCGGCATTTAATGAGTATTTATAGGAATATTAAGAGGATATTTAAGTTTAATAAAAATGCTAATTAGAATTCTTCAACTTCTTGACCAAAGCTATTAAGTAAACTTAATTATATTCTGTTAGCAATTAAGTAAATTAAGTGAACAAAACTATAAATTCATTCATTCTTGCCATTAGTTCGGTTCTTCTTGTTAGTGGATGCTCTTTTAATCCATATGGACTTGGCACCGGTAATACTACATATCTCGGAGCTGTAGGAGGCAATGTCCCAATATCTCAACTCCAAGGCCCAATTGACACTGTCTCTTATTGGGACCCAGGTGGTGCAAAAGGAAAACCTCTAGTCAGAATCAATTTAAAGCAGCAAAGGGCAAGGTTTTATATAGGGACAACATTGGTCGGAGTGTCTAAGATTTCTAGTGGAAGAGAGGGTTTTGGAACCCCTTCAGGAAGTTATAAAATTCTTCAAAAAAATGCAGATCATATCTCAAACATATATGGTGTTTGGAAAACTCCTGATGGCACCATAGTGAATGATGACGTTGATTTACGCAAACAACCAGTACCTCCTCCTGGTTTAATTTATGAGGGTGCTCCGATGCCAAATTTTATGCGTATCACACAAGGCGGAGTTGGAATGCATGCCGGCTACATTCCGGGTTACCCGGCTTCTCATGGATGCATTAGAATGCCCGAAAAAATGTCTCAAATTTTTTTCCAAAACGTATCCCTAGGTACGCCTGTCATAGTTGAACCTTGATAACTTTTAAAGCCCTTTTGTCCTAATGGAAATAGATCCTAATTCTCTTAATTCATGGTTGAAAGATTCAACAAAAGAAAGTCCAACTTTGATTGACTGTAGAGAAATCGAAGAGCGTGCTATATGTATGATCGAAAAATCAGAACTTATACCACTAAACGAATTCGCAAACACTTTGAGTGACAAGGAATATAATCCTGATGATCATTTTGTTGTTTATTGTCATCATGGAATAAGATCCTTGCATGCCGTTCAATACATGAGAGAAAAAGGATATACAAACGCCTTGAGCCTATCAGGAGGAATTGAAAGGTGGGCATTGGAAATTGATCAAGAAATTCCCAGATACTAATTCTTTTATAGGTCCTCTGGCTGATTACGTGAGTGAGTTTTTAATCTAAGGCCATTTAAACGAATAAATCCAGTCGCATCATCCTGATTATAAGCCTCCTCTGCTCCGCCCTCCATTGTTGCAATATCCTCGTTGTACAAGCTCAGTTGGCTTTTTACACCTGCTGAAATAACGTTACCCTTGTACAGCTTAAGCCTGACCTCACCAGAAACATTTTTTTGGCTCTCTAGAACTAATGACTGAATTGCTTCTCTTTCTGGAGAAAACCAAAATCCATTATAAACGAGTTCAGAATATTTTGGAATCAATGAATCCCGAATATGCATTACCTCACGATCCATCGTTAAACTTTCCATGGTGCGGTGCGCATCAAAAAGGATTGCTCCACCAGGAGTCTCGTAAATCCCTCTACTTTTCATACCAACAAATCTATTTTCTACCATATCGATTCTGCCAATTCCGTTTCTTCCACCTATCATGTTTAGTAGAATCATGACCGAATAAGGAGAGAGTATCTGGTAGTCCCCTTTCGTGCCTAATGATTTTAGTTTATGATCTGTTATCGCCTCCTCAATACCGTCAAATTGAAGACCTACGATATTTCCTTTTTCAAATAGAATTTGAATATATTCTGCAGCATCTGGAGCATCTTCAGGAGACACAGAAAGAACATACATTGACTTCAATTCATCAATACTACCGTCAAACCAAGGATCTTCTAAAATTCCACTCTCAAAACTTATATGAAGAAGATTACGGTCCATCGAATAAGGCTTTGAGGCACTCGCTTGTACAGGAATACCCTCTTTTTCAGCATAACTAATCATTTCTGCTCGCCCAGGAAATTGCTCTCTAAATTCAGCCATCCTCCAAGGGGCTATCATTTCCATATCAGGAGCTAATGATGCCGCAGAAAGCTCGAACCTCACTTGGTCATTTCCTTTACCAGTGGCACCATGCGCAAGCGAAGTGGCACCTTCCTGCTTCGCTATATCAATCATTCCTTTTGTTATAACCGGCCTTGCAATACTTGTTCCGAGCCAATATTTACCCTCATAAATTGCCCCTGCTTGAAACATTGGAAATATGTAATCTTTCGCAAATTCATCTTTTAAATCACCAATGAAACATTTTGAAGCACCTGTATTTAGAGCTTTTTCTTCAAGACCATCTAACTCTTCTGCCTGACCAACATCTGCACAATATGCTATGACCTCAGCATTATAATAGTTTTTTAGCCATAACAAGAGTACTGAGGTATCGAGACCCCCTGAATACGCGACAATAATTTTTTTGCTCATACTGGACTTGATTGAGTCAGAGGTTAATCTAGTCAATTCATGCAATCAATCATCTCTTTATTATATATTGGCCTTGGTGGTTTTTTGGGCGCTATTTCGAGATGGGGATTAGGAAACACCATAAAAAAAATATACAATGAGGGAAATTTCCCATTTTCAACATTAATAATCAATTTACTCGGTTGTTTTGGAATTGGATTGGCTTACGCAATATGGGAAAATAATAACAACGCTAAATTGTTACTCATTATAGGATTTCTTGGCGGATTTACTACATTTTCAACATTTGCTCATGAAGTGTTGTTGCTAATCAAAAATGGAAATACTCTTTACGCAATATTTTATGTGATCCTGAGCAGTGCGCTTGGAGTTATATTGGTTTCATTAGGAATGAAATTAAGCTCTTAGCAAAAAAGACTGATAAAAGTAATCAACTTGCATTTTTGCATATTTCGGAAAAGCTTTCTGCTTCTAAGCTAGCTCCTCCTACAAGCGCTCCATCTACATCCTGCTGGGCCATTAATTCCTGAGTATTTGCAGGCTTAACGCTTCCTCCATATTGAATGCGAATACTTTCAGAAATATCTTCACCAAACATATCCTTCAAAACTGATCTTGTAAAAGCATGTGCATCCTGTGCCTGATCAGGGCTCGCCGTTCTTCCAGTACCAATGGCCCACACAGGTTCATATGCGATCACCGTATCTGGCATTTTTTCTGCACTCAAACCATTTAAACCCTCTTCAATTTGCCTTCTAAGAACATCTTCAATCTTACCCCCATCTCTTTCTTCTAATGTTTCTCCAATACATACTATAGGTTTCACACCCGCTTCATGTAATGCTTTTGCTTTTGCATTTATTAAAGAATCATCTTCACCAAATATAGCTCGCCTTTCACTATGCCCAATGATCACATAATCAACCCCTATTTCTTTTAACATACCAATGCTAATCTCACCGGTAAAAGCTCCACTCTCTTCGAAGTAACAATTCTGAGCGGCTAACATAGTAGTTTCACTATTTGCCAGTGATTCTTTAACAGCAGGAAGAGCTATAAAAGCTGGAGCCAAAACAATGTCAACCTCAGTGGATCCACCTATATGATTTTCAAATAAATCGACAAATTCAACAGCTTCGTTGGGCGTTTTATTCATCTTCCAATTCGCCGCTATTATTGGTTTACGGTTCATAAATATATTTTCTATTAGGGTTATATAATTTTCTTTTAAGAATTGATTAGGAATTATCTAGTGAATCCACTCCCGGAAGCGTTTTGCCTTCAAGTAACTCTAGAGAAGCTCCACCGCCGGTAGAAATAAAGGTTACATCATCTGCATACCCGAATTTTTTTACAGCGGTAACAGAATCTCCACCACCGATGATACTAAGAGCGTCACTTTTAGCGATGGCTGCTGCTAAACTCTTGGTACCATTAGAAAAAGCATCAATTTCAAAGACACCCATTGGACCGTTCCAGAGAATCGTATTCGCTGAGTTAATGATAGATGTAAATTCATCAATAGCCTGCTTCCCAATATCTAAACCTTCCCATCCATCCCTTATTGATCCACCATTTTCATAAGGGTCTATGTTATTTGTATTGGCGTCGTTCGAAAAACCATCAGCTTCTAGACTGTCTGCAGGAAGAATCAATTTAACATCTTTTGATTCAGCCTCTTCTAAAAGAGCCTTCGCGATAGGAATATCTTCATCAACAACATAACTTTCTCCAATCGAATACTCTTGGGCTTTCCTAAATGCATACTGCATTGCTCCACCAATTAAAATAACGTCTGCCTTGTCAATAAGCGCCTCGATTACACCAATTTTATCAGATACTTTTTTGCCACCAAGAATAACAACAAAAGGACTTTCGGGATCTTTTAGTTCTCCCTCAAGATACTGCAATTCTTTTTCAAGAAGAAAACCCATTACAGAGTCTTGGACATATTTTGTTACTCCTGATGTAGATGCGTGAGCTCGATGAGCTGTACCAAATGCATCATTGACAAAAACATCAGCAAAAGATCCTAATTTATTAGCAAATTCCAAATCATTTTCCGTTTCCTCAGAATAAAACCTTACGTTTTCCAAAAGAACGACTCCCCCATTAGATAAATTTTCAACAGCATCGGAAACTTCATCTCCAATAGAATCCTCAACAAAAGTAACATCTTTATCTAGAATTTGACTGAGTCTCTTGGCAACCACATCCAGAGAAAACTTTTCATCTTTCTTACCACCCGGTCTTCCTAGATGACTGCATAATACAACTTTTGCACCTTTCTCGATAAGGTATTCAATTGTAGGAATTGCTCCGACAATTCTAGTGTCATCAGTAATCTCTCTCCCATCATCTAATGGAACGTTAAAATCACATCTTACAAGGACCTTGCGCCCTTCAAGATGAATATCTCTAATTGTCTTCTTTGCCATTTTTTAGGCCTTTTAAGATATTAAGGCACCTCAAATTGAGGTGCCTTAAAGGTTAATTATTATATGTGAGTTTTTTATTCTCCAGCAAGCATATGCATTGCTTCAATAGCGCGGTTACTGTAGCCCCACTCGTTGTCGTACCAACCAACAACCTTAACCAGATCACCACCCATCTCAAGAGTAACATCTGCATCTAGAATACAGGAATGAGGATTCCCCACAATATCCATTAGTACTGGCTCTTCTTCGGAGTATTCGAGAATACCTTTTAGTTCACCTTCAGCAGCTTCTTTAAATTTTGCATTCATTTCCTCAACAGTTGTCTTATTTCTCAACTGAGCTGTAAAATCAGTGACTGAGCCTGTGGGAGTTGGCACCCTAAAGGCTCCACCATTTAATTTTCCTTTTAGTTCAGGAATAACTTCACCAATTGCCCTAGCAGCACCGGTACTGGATGGAATGATGTTTACGGCTGCTGATCGAGCCCTTCTCAAATCGCTGTGTGGAGAATCTAACAACCTCTGATCTCCAGTATAACTATGAATTGTACTCATAACTCCCCGCTCAACACCAAAAGCATCATTTAAAACTTTGACCATTGGTGCCAAGCAATTGGTTGTACAACTAGCGTTAGAAACAACATGGTGCTCGTCTGCGTTATATTGATCAGAATTGATACCTAAACACATTGTTAGGTCAACGTTTTTACCAGGCGCAGAAATAAGAACTTTCTTAGCACCACCATTAGTAATGTGCAGCTCAGCTTTCTCTCTGGCTGTGAAAAATCCAGTTGATTCAAGAACCACATCCACCCCATGCTCTGACCATGGTAACTTAGCAGGGTCACGCTCTTCGTATACTTTAATTGAATGACCATCAACAGTAATACTTTCATCATCATAACTGATTTCAGCATCAAGTTTGCCACATGTTGAATCCCATTTAAGAAGATGCGCTAAAGTCTTGTTATCAGTTAAATCATTTACAGCAACAACACTTTTTCGCTGTTCTTGAGTCATTGCTCTAAATACATTTCGACCGATTCGGCCAAATCCATTAATTCCAAATGTGGGCATAATTTTTTCCTAGGTTAATTTTAAATATCTTTATAAAGGCGGCATACTAAAGCAAAGTGCTCACCAAGCGTCAACAGACTATAATTATCAATATCAAATAAACTTGCAACCTATTAATTATTAACAAGTTGCACTATATGACTTTATTGTTTTTTGATGATTTTAGAGTAAAAAGTTGTCTATATTACTCTGGGATAACTTTAATACTGACAGATTTATCCTCATTTAGATATTTTGAAGCGAGCTGATTCACTTCATCCAGAGTAATACTTTTATAATCCTCAACCATGGTTTTTGCCCATTGAAGTTTCTGAGGAAATTCCTGTGAGCTTAAAGCAACCGTTCTCAACCAATAACTATTCTGGCGAAGTTGTTGATCAATACCATTGAGTAATGGCTTAACGGATCTTTCCAATTCATCCTCCTTTATCCCATTTTTGGCCAAATCCATTCCTATACCACGCACTACATTAACAATTTTTTCGGCTTGCGTGGGATCGACTGTCAGAATAGACATCAAATAACCATATTCATCATAAGTGTCACTAGGTATGTGACGCGCGTATGGACTATAAGCTTGTCCTAGTTCTTCTCTCACTTTAGATCTTAATCTATCAGCAAAAACCGCTCCTAGAACGCTTAATCTTCGGGTTCTACTAATATCCCAAATATCCTCAGTCGGCCAATACACCCCGATCATTGCTTTTGGAATTTCGGATTGAAAAACAAACTCTTTTATCTGATCAGGCTTTGGAAAATTTAATTTTCTATTATTCTCTAATCTATCTTTTTGACTCTTCCTCGTTGGTAAAGCTCCGATGGTATTAGATGCGATTTTAATTATTTGCTCCTCATTAAAATCACCAACAATACCAACCTCCAAATAACCGTGACTTAACATTGGTTCTATCCAATTTTTAATGTCTTCTTTGGTTATTTTTTCTAAGTCAGATCTTTTTGGGAATCCTGACCTATAATCATTACCCTTGATAAATCTATCAACACGATCCTGAAATACTCCCATCGGTGTATGAGTTATTTGATTATAAATTGGATCAATCTGATTATTAAATTGCCTAAAGGCCTCTTCTCTAAAACCTGGCTCCACAAGATAAGCGGTCATCAACCTCATAGCGTCTGCAAAATCATTTTGATTAGTTTTACCACTATAAATGAATGCATCATCCCCTAGGGAAAACGAACCAGTTACAGTTTTACCTGCAAAAATTCTTCTAAGTTCATCACTACTGTGTTTTTTTAATCCGCCAGCATCAAATATTGCAGATGTCACAACAGATAATCCAGGTTTTCCTTTTGGCATAGACAACATTCCTGTCCCCACACGAGCACCTATTAGTATCGAATCTTTCGAAAAATCCGTTTGTTTAATATTTAACCTTACGTTGTTATTGAAGCGGATTTGGGTAACTCCCAAAGCATCATCCTTAAATTTTTCTATAATCTTTCCTGGTTTACCAAAGTTGTTATAAGCAAATTCAGTTTGAGCCTCTTCTTTTAATGCCTCGACTTTAGTTGCCGCAGATTCTTTATAGACTTTAAGTATTTTATTCTGGGCATTAGTTAATTTTATATTTCCTCCAATAAAAAGCTGCCTATCTTCACCATTCCAAGCATTTTTTATAGCATTATAACAACTTGCTTTGTCTATAGTTAAAATATTTTTTTTCACCCACTCCAGATCCTGCTTCGGGCTAGAAAATACTCTACCCATTGAAATGGATCGAGTTAAAGAGTCCGCAAGTGATCTTGATTTTCTTGAACCTGAGCTCCGGTTTGCTTGTTCATAAGCATTTAGAAGATTAGCATTTACTTCTTTAAATTCAGCCTCATTAAATCCATAAGCAATAACTCTTCTGATTTCTTGCTCTGCAACAGACAATGCCCCTTCCCAATTATCAGGCTCGCAGGTCACGTATATACTTGCGAATTTAGCAAAATCCATAAATTCCTGTGCATATGATCCTCCACCAGTTATGAGGGCTCCCTCTTTCTTTGTAATTTCTGAAATTCGATTATTTATGATACTATTTGCGATCATTAAGTTAAGGTTCTTAATATTTTTGGAAGTATCGTCTGGCTCCCATGAATATGGATTAACCACTTCAATGCTGATACTTGTTTCAGAGGCTTCTTTCTCATAATGAGTCTTTGTAATAATTCCCCTTCCAGTTGTGATACTTCCTAAATCAGGATCATTTAACGGAACTTTGGGAGCCTTAGTGGATGAAAAATGTTTTTTTATGACCTCCACTATTTTGTCTGGTTCAACATCTCCAACGACAACAATTGCCATGCGATCAGGAGTGTACCATTTTTGGTAATAACTCATGAATTGAGTTCTTCCCGCCCCTTTTATAACCTCTTTTGTTCCAATGGGGAATCGCTTACTAATTAATGAATCAGGTAATGCAAATTTGTATGCCTCTTTTTGAGTCCTCCACTCAGCAGAGTCTCGGGTTATTAATTCACTAAGTATTACTCCTCTCTCTTTTTCAATTTCTTCCTGACTCATCAACATTCCATCAGCGTAATCTCGAAACAAAAGCATCCCTTGATCCACCATGTCCAAATCTGGTTTGGGCAGCTCTAACTTATAAACCGTCTCCTTAAAGGAAGTATGTGCATTAGTATCACCACCGAAAGACATCCCTAGCCTCTGAAAATATTCAACCATCTCTCCAGCAGGGAAATTTTTAGTACCATTGAAAGCCATGTGCTCAATAAAATGTGCCAGCCCTTGTTGTTCCTCATTCTCCATCAAAGAACCAGCATCAACAAATAGACGCATACTGATTCTATTCGGAGGTTCATTGTTTGGCATAATTGCATAACGCAAGCCATTGTCTAAAGCTCCAAAAGTCACAGATGGATCAGGTTTTAAATCACTTGAGTCATGAGCCCATTTTTTTAATTCATCCGCGCCTACAAATGATGAAATTAATAAAAAATGAATTAGCAATAGGTAGATTATTTTCATGATTTCTTTTTTTGTCACATTTTTCAGCATCATTTACTCTAGTTACATTTTAGTAACATATAAAACATCGCTCAAATGTTTAACTAACAGCAAGTTGCGATTATGAACAATGACAAAATAAACAAATCGGGGGAAGGTCCCTCAAATAAGGAAAAGCTCCTCCAGCCACTTAGGGAAGTTGGAACTATCACCAAAACTCAATATTGGACATTTGATGATATTGAGGATGCCATTAGAGAAGCTAATTTGCTAGGCATCGATCCAGAGCTACTATACAGATCGCCGGCAGGAAGCTCATAATTTTTTTTAAACAAATTCCAATTACAAATTAAGCAAATTTGTAATCATAAGAGATAATTGATTAGTAAGTTAATTTATATTTGATTATAA
>MDTB01239627.1_pt1 | contig 17460 bp, 12 predicted proteins | sample 811161 | NCBI WGS metagenome assembly MDTB01 (sample SAMN05326650, study PRJNA326480) | marine metagenome | isolation source: seawater | place: Mediterranean Sea | collected 2009
AAAGATTTTATTTCCAAGTCATCCATCTCTTTTTTTGAATGATCTATTTCAAGCTGAAGTGTATCATATTGTTTATTATTGGTTACCAGAAATAGCTGATCTTTTTGCTTGTCTATTTTAACTTTAGTTTCTTCGATTGAGGAATCGCATTTATTCAATTCAAGGCCAAGTTCTTTCAGGCGCACCTTTGCATTTTCAACATTATCAGTTAGTTCTTTTTCTTCATTTACTAATGCTTGAACTTTTTTTGGAAGATCGCCTAATAATGATTCAATATCTTGAAGCTGGAGATCAATTTTTTGCAAAGCTACTAATTCTTTGATTGCTGACATTATTTTCCTTTACATAACAAAAATGCACCCATTGGGTGCATTTGAAATTAAATTTTAATTGTAATTAAAAATTCTCGGGAACTAGAAATCATTGGTTCATTTCCCTGTAGAAGATTTTATTGTGTTCTTTGAAATTCATAAATGTATTGTGTTTTCTTAATAAATTAGATTTCAAATTTATGATTAATCTTTAACATAAAACTATCAGTTTTATTGAGTAATTCTCCATTATCAAAACCATACCCTAGAGATAGATCAACATCGCTAAAAATGTTTTTAATCATAAGCTCGATTAATCCAGATCTCTGAATTAATCCGCCATCAAAACGGTAGACTAAACCCTTAGACTTAAAATAATCTTTATCTGGATATATTCCAAAATTTTGTGAATACGTAAATAGTGTCTTATAGTATATTTTTTTAAAAATCTGTCCTTGAAATCCAAAATGGTGCGCTTTTAATCTATTATTTATTATGTAATTACCATCGCTATATCTACCTTTATTTGTTCCAAGAGTAAAAAGCGGGTTTCCAATAACTCTGCCATTATTTGTCCATCCAGACTGATACAAATAATGATTATAGTAATTATCCCAACCATATGTAGAATCTGAAGCTCCGCTTGATCCACTTTGATCCATTGTATTAAGATACTCATAGGTAAAATTTGAAATATAAGATGCTTCTTTTTGTTTAATATTTATACCATACAAACCATCAAACTCATTAAGTAGCCACCTAGCTCCACTTTCATCCTCAAATGGATGCTCTATATACAGTCTTAAAATTTTGTCTTTATATTTTTTTTCATACGAAAAACTCCATGCACCCAGGTGATTACCAAGCGAATTTTTCTGTTCTTGATTTATGCTATTAATACCGGCTGGCAATGCAAATATTATTCTAAAAAAATCACTTAATCTCGCAGGTTGCTCTCCATGCTGAGTTGTTTCTCCTCCCCATACTGCCATGTGATTTAAACCTAGATTAATATGTGAATTTTCCGAAACTTCCTTTTTAATCTTTATTGATTTTTCATGCAGAAAAGGGCTATTAATATATTCTGGAGCGTTAATCCACCCGTGAGCTATTTTTAATAAATACTGAAAATCCATTTTAAAAATGCTAATGCTTTTGTAATCTATTGAGCTAATTAGAATTTTTGAAATAGGTTTTGCATTTGCGCTTTCAACTAGTGAGCCACTAGAAAGGTAATTGTGTTTTGCATGATTTGATTTTTTGCCTATTTGAAAAAAAAAATTATTACTACTTAGCCCTAAATAAGCTTGATTGAAAAGTGGTTTTTCACTTTGATTCAATGAAAAAATAATTTCACCGCCATAATTTAATATTTTTAATTCCTCTGATATTTTAAAATTTACAATTGACCCCTTTGAATATATCCCATGATTATTTGACGATAACCAAAATGGGATTTTGTTATCTTCAAAAAAATGAATACTAGAGTTAATTGATTGTGAAAAAGAGTCAGATAAGAAAAAAATGATTAATAAAGTTTTTTTGATAAAAAACTTAGGATTATATCTTTTGATTTTTCTTTTTAAAGATATCAAGATTATCTTTTTTTTGGCTTGTTGGACTAAATTCAGGAACAATTTCAATCAAAGACTTTTTTACTAGATCTGAATTATATGATTTTGCGCTTAATACTACCTTTTCAGATTCTGCTAAAGTTTGGCTCCATCCATTCTTTGATTTATTTTTCAAAATCATAATTTTTTCATGAGGTGAGTCAGTAATATTTTCGCCCTTTGTTATTAACTCTTCATACATTTTTTCACCTGGTCTCAAACCAATGTATTCAATAGGTATATCTACGTCTGGCGTGAAACCTGAAAGCTTGATTAATTCAACTGCTATATCTTTTATTAAAACAGGCTCACCCATATCCAATACAAATATCTCTCCACCGTGCCCAATCGAGCCAGCTTGAAGTATAAGCTGAGCAGCTTCAGGGATAGACATAAAATATCTTTTTATATTGGGATCTGTAATTGTTACTGGCCCGCCGTTTTTAATTTGATCTTGAAAGGTTGGAATCACACTACCTGAGCTTCCTATTACATTACCAAAACGTACAGCCATATATTTTACGTTTGTATCAATGCTTCTTGCTTGAATAATTTGCTCTGCAACCCGTTTAGAAGCCCCCATTACATTTGTTGGGTTTACTGCTTTATCTGTAGATACTAAAACAAATCTTTCTACATTATAAATCTCGGAACACTCTATTAAATTAATTGTACCTTGTATGTTTGTTTGAACAGCTTCCCAAGGATTTTGTTCTTGCATGGGGACGTGTTTATATGCTGCAGCATGAAGAACAACATCTGGTCTAAATGAGCTAAATACTGTAGATAGAATTTCTTTATCTCTGATGTCTCCTAAAATAGGCTGTATGCCAATATTATTATCGTACTTATGACACATGTTTTCGACATGAAAAAGATTATTTTCGCTCTGATCAAATAAAATCAGAAGACTAGGGTCAAACCCTAAACACTGCTTTACTAATTCAGATCCGATAGATCCACCTGCACCAGTTACAAGAACCTTTTTTCCAAAGATATACTTTGAAATTTCAGAACGATTTAAGTTTACTTCTTGCCTGCCTAATAAATCCATAATTGATACATCTCTAACAGCATTAAGCGTAATTTTTTTATCTATAAGCTCAGACATGGTTGGTATGGTTCTATATGGTTTTTTTATAGCCTTACAATGATCAACTATACGACGCATTGATGAACCTGAAGCATTTGGAGTACAAATAATAATTTCATCAAAAGGAATATTAAATGTATGAATTGTTTCAATTTTACCAAAAATAGGGACACCGTGAATTGTTGTATTGAGCTTGGAATCATCATCATCAAGAAGGCCTACGAGTTTATATGGAGATGAGGGCATTTCTAGAATGTCTCGAACAATTTTTTCTGCACTCCAACCGGCCCCAAGAAGGAGAATTTTTGTTTTATTGCGACTATTAACTTGATTAGATTTATTTTTTTTGCTTAAAAAACTACTTGAATAAATCCTCACAACTGCACGTGTCGATATAAAGCCAACGGTGCTTAAAATATAATCAATTATAAAAATGCTTCTTGGTATTGCAAAAAAGCCTAAAACCATTAAGCTCAAAGCCGCAGATAATATTGTACCCGCAGAACTTGCTTTAATTATATTAATTAAATCTGTAACACTCGTATATCTCCAAAGACCTCTGTAAACACTAAAAACTATATTCACAGAAATTTTTGAAAAAAGCAATACTCCAAGAAAATAGTAGGCATTTGGAAGCATTGAAGATGGTATTGTGAAATCAAACCTTAAAAGATATGACCCAATTAGACTAAGAATGATTACAAGTGAATCAGTTAATAATAAGATCCAGATATTTTTTCTTAGAATGCTCATAATATATTTTTTAAAGTTTTAATTCTTACCTCGAAAGTAAATGAGAATCTAATTCATTAGTTAGGATTTACAAAGAAAAGGGGGTGTCTACTTTTGACCTCTTAGTATTACCCAAATTGTCCTAAAAAGAATATGTATATCTAATCTGAGACTTAAATTTTCTATATAATAAAAATCATACTTTAATTTTTGATGAACATCTTTTATGTTTGTATCAAAAGGTTGATTAATTTGCGCCCAGCCCGTAACACCTGGTCTTATTTTTAGTCTTCGTGAGTAAAAAGGGTATGTTTCTTTCAACTTTTTAACAAAAAATGGTCTTTCTGGACGCGGACCTACAATTGACATATCGCCTTTTAAAATATTTACTAATTGAGGAGTTTCATCAAGATGAAATCTTCGCAAAATCTTTCCTAATCGAGTTATTCTTGTATCATCTGGATTAGACCAAATTGGACCAGTATCAGATTCTGCATTCGTTATCATAGATCTAAATTTTATGATATTAAAAAGTTTTCCTTCTTTTCCAGATCTTGATTGAAAATAAAAGATTGATCCACGCGAATCAAACTTTATAAGAGGTCCAATGATAAACCAAATAGGTATACATAATAAAATACCAATAACTGCTAAAATGATATCTATAACTCTTTTTAAAGCTCTTGAATAAAAAGTATCAATATTCAAGTTAACATCAATTAATGGAACCCCAACAAGCTGTGTTGTTCTTGCAAGGCCTGTAACTACTTCATACATATCAGGGAGTATTTTAATTGAAACTGGTGATCCATTAATATTAACTATTGCACTCATTATTCTTTCAGAATTTGGATGGTCTAATGCAATTATTACATCATTAATTTTTTCTGAAATTATTATTTTTTTTAATTCTGACTCATGACCTAGTATTTTATTTTTCAGTTTAATGTTGAATGAATTAGGGTCATCTTCAGCTTCCACAAAACCAACAACTCGCAAACCATGATATGAGGAGAGATTAAGACTATTAAATACATCATTTCCGCGCCTGTTAACACCCAAAATTAAAGCATTATTCAACCCAATTTTCATTTTAAGAAAATATTTTTGAACGGTATGAATAATAAATCTATTAATTATTAAAAGTGTGGAAAAAACTATACCGTATGCTAAAATGTTTTTATAGTCAGAATGGAATTTTATTAATCCAAAAACATTAAAGGCGATGTATATAAAAAGTACTGAATAAATTATTGGGACTAATCTTAAAATCTCGTCAAATCTTGATAATGTAGCTCTAGTATTATATAGATTTGCGAGAAAGAATATAGTTGACCAGCAAAACTGTGTCAAAAAAAAAGCAAACATTGGGCCAAAATCATAACCACTTAAAAAAAAATTATTATATTTAAAATCAAAAGAAAAAGCAAAAGCCAGTGCACCTGATAAAAAATCAGAAAAAAGCAAGGTTGCAATAAATATATTGTTATATAATTTTTTGTTCACTTTTTAATTTCATTAAGAAGGTTTGAAATTAGCAATTCTTTGGACAATTTTTTTGCTATATAAGTCATTCCATTTTTTCCCTCTAAATTACATCTATCTTTATCAAGGTAGTATTTCAAAATTGCATCGGATAGCGATTTAGCATTTTCAGGCTCAACTACCATTCCAGCTTTTGAGTTATGAACTATTTTTTCAGCATCGCCCCTTATGCTAACAATGATAGGCTTACCACATGCCATATATTCAAACATTTTTGAAGGTAGAGCTGATTCAAATATTTTTTTATCTTTTAATGGAACTATGCATAGCGATGCTTTTTTAATATGTCTAATTAATTTTTTTCTTGGCACTGGCTTATGAAAATCAATTTTTTTCAAAAAAGGTTTTGCTAGAGACTCAATTTCTGTTTTACAAACTCCCTCTCCGATAATTTTAAAAAAAATATCGTGATCTTTAAGAATATTAGCAGATTTAATTATTGTCTTTAGATCCTGGGCTAATCCAATATTTCCACTGTACAATACGGTAAACTTCTTATCCGGCTTTATATTTAATGAAAGAGATTCATTTAAAAAATCATCACTTACTCCATTCATTAATTCCAACATTGGTTTTTTTGAAATTTTAGCTGAAAAATTTTTTAAATAAGATCTAAACCCGGGTACAGGAAATATAAAACCTTTAGCTGAATTATATATTTTTAATTCTAATTTTTTTCCCAATTTATATATAAGCCCTTTTTTTATTTGTCCTAATTCAAAAGCTGAGTCAGGCCACAAATCACGAATATCTATAAAATATTCTTTTCTTCGAAAATATCTTATAAATAAACCAATAACTCCTGTAAAAAGAGGCGGAGAAGAAATAATTAATAAATCGAAATCTGTAACTTTTCTTGAATTAACTATTGCGCTAAACATAAATACAAAATAATGGCTTATTTTTTTAAAAAAAGTTTTTCGGTTGCTAGCATATGCCTTAGATCTTATTATCCTTAAGTTTGGATTTTTAATTTCAACCTTTGACCATGAATTTTTGTATCCATCATAATATTTATTTTGGGGATAATGAGGTGCCTCGCAAAGTATTGTGACTTTGTGGTCTTTTTTAATTAAGATTTTAGCATAATCTCCCCATCTAGAAGCAGACGCACCTATTTCAGGAGGAAAATACTGTGTTATAATGAACACGTGCATAATTATTTCCTTAAATTAAGGATTCATTTGAGGAATGATTATGTAAGAATAATCTGTAGCTGGGTGATTTGTTAGATTTGTCTGATTTGCGCCATTTAAATTCATCACATAAATTTCCCAGTTACCATCTCGAGTGGATTGGTATATGATTTTATTATTATCAGGATAAAACCTTGGATTCCAGTCATCTCCATTATTGTTGGAAATGTTTTTGATTGAACCATTGGAATCATTGTATAGATAAATTTGCTTATTGCCATCTCTTTCAGAGGTAAAAACTATACTTTTTCCATCGGGAGAGAAAATAGGCTCATAATCGTTAGCTTGATGTTTTGTAATCTGTCTTAGCTCAGTACCATTTATTTTTGAAGTGTAGATATTTCTATCTCCATCCCTTTCAGAGGTAAAAACTATAGTTTGTCCATCTGGTGAAAATGAATTACCATGTGAAATAATATCGTTTGAATTTATATTTCTTGTAATATTTATTTTATTTTTATCTAACAAGCCCAGGAAGAATAAATCCATACTACCTTTTTCCCAGCCTTGATATATAAGGAAAGTTCCATCAGGAGAAAATTGCGGATATTTTTCATATGATGAAGTATTTGTAAGGTTTTCTTTTTCAGTGCCATCATCATTCATAATGAAGATATCATAATTATCATTATTAGGAAAATATGTAGAAAAAGCAATCTTGTTTTCGATTGGAGAATAAACTGGAGTCCAATCATTTTCAACAGAATTTGTAATATTTTGAAGGTTTTTAGCTCGCCAACCAGTGTAACCATCTAACCATTCTAAATCAGAAATATATATTTCCCTATTGCCATCTCTATCTGATACAAAAAGTAATTTATCTGAATTAGGCGAAATTGAAGGATTAAAATCAATCCATTTATTTTTTGTAATTTGAGATATATTGGAGCTATAAATATCTGTAATAAAAATATCATAATTCCACCACCTCCTTGAAGAAAAAATAATATGGGGGTCGATATATTCTCTTTCTTGATAGACCTTGTTTTCACAACCATTTAGACTAAGGTAAATAGAAAATAAAACACCAAACAAAAATTTAAATTTAAATTTCATATTTTTTAAGTTATAAATTTTTCATACAATGATATCATTGAATTTACATTATCATTCCAATTAAAATTTTCAATAACATTTTTTCGCGCATTGAAACCAAATTTTTTCCTTAAACTATCTTTCTCATATAATTTTACAATTGATTCAGCAAGCTGATGGGGATCATCTGCATTAATTATAATTCCAGTTTCGTTATTTATATTTACCTCATTCAATCCACCTACATTTGATGTTATCGAAGGAATTTCACATCCTGCAGCCTCTAAAATTGATACCCCAAAACTCTCCCTGGTTGATACTGCAATAAATATTGAAAGCTTGTGATAGTATTCTTTTACATTTTCATGAGGAACAAATCCAGTAAACTTGAAATTATTATTTAAATTATATTTTTTAACTTTCTCTTTCATTTTTTTTTCAAGAGAACCACTTCCAACAATTAAGAAATCAATTTCCTTTTTATATTTATAAATAATATTACGAGCAGCTTCAACAATATAGTCAATACCATTGTGTTTCTCAATACTTTTGATAGTTCCAACAACAAACTTTTTATTCGGTGTTTTATTGGGAACAAAAATATTACTGTCAATTCCAAAAGGAATGATATTTACATCAATATTTTTAAAAAGATTTTTAATTTCTTTACTCATTGCAACACTTGTTGAACAAACTTCATTTGCAGAGCAAAGAACTAATTTTAACAAAAATCTATTGATAAAGTTTTTTTCTGGAAAATCATAGATATCACTTCCCCATGCAGATACAATATATGGTCTAAATCTTGATAAATATGCTAGAAGTCCATAGCTTGACGCATAATGAGCATGAATCAAATCAGGGCAAAAACTCTTAATGGTTTTTTTAACTAAACCTTGAGCTTGAATATATTTTAACTTACTTAAATTTGGGCTTCTCAAATTATTTATTTTTAATTTCAAGTCAGATGTAATTGTTTCTACACCCAATTGTTTGAATTTTTTGTTTGATTTTTTATTAGGCTTAAAAAGGGTAAATAGCATAATATTAAAATTAAGAAGCTTAAGAGATTCAACCCATCTCTGGGTGTGTATAGAATTAGCATCTGACAATATTAATATTTTCATAATGGATCAATGATGAGTCGACAAATTTAATGGATATTTCAATAATAATTGTTAATTATAATGTTAAAGATTTATTAATAGCATGTATTAATTCTATAAATAAGTATTCAAAGTCAGGTTTTAATTACGAAATAATTGTAGTAAATAATAGCATCCATGATGCACTTGAAGAAGAGATAAATAATAAATTTAAGAACATAAATATAATCAATAATCCAGAAAATATTGGTTTTTCTAAAGCCGTTAATCAAGGGTTTGAAAAAGCCTTAGGAGAACATATTCTTATTTTAAATCCTGACACAGTTTTCATTGAAGATAGCTTAAAAAAATTACTTCATAAATCAAATAAATCGAAAAATCCTTGTATAATTGGACCGAAAATTTTGACATCAAAAATGCAATTTGAAAAATCTCACTGGAGGAAGCCTAGATTAATAACTACTATACTTTCTCTCTTTTATTTAAACACCTATAATTTTTGGAAAAATTATAATAATTCAGAAAACAAACATGGAATTTTCGTGGATACTATTTCAGGGTGTGCAATGTTTATGAAAAGTGACATTTTTAGTAAGCTTAATGGTTTTAATGCAGATTTATTTTGGATGGAAGACATTGATTTGTGTGTAAGAGCAAAAAAAGAGGGTTTCGAGGTAATTTTTTTCCCAAATGCAAAGATTATTCATTATGGGGGTCAAAGCTCAAAATCAAATCCAAAAATTAGAATCTCTAATCAGCTTTTAAGTAAAATTAAATATTACAATATACATCACACTAAAATTGAAGTTTTAATACTGAATTTTACTGTCCTTATAAACTTAGTATTTAAGATATTGCTTTTTTTACCTACATCATTTTTCAGTAAAGATAATAATTCTAAATTTTATGCCTATTTGTATACATTTAAAATTTTTATCAGGGGTGAGTTTTGATATTTTTTTCTTGACAAATTAATAGTTGAAATTGATAATCCAAACATTATCCACATTGGAAAGAGATATATTGTTGAGCTAGCAGCAACCGCTGATGGAACAAAAGCTAACATTGATAACAATAGTGACTGACTATAATATGATAATTTTTCATTTTTGACTGATCTTGAAATAATTAATAAACGGTACACGACATTCGAATACCAAAAGAACATTAGTACCGCAAAAAAAAGACCTCCTTCCACTAGAATTTCTATCCAAAAGTTATGCATTGAAGTAAATCTTCCCGCAACGGGTCCTATTTTTTCTTGATTGGCAGTAGATCCACCAGCTCCGAGTCCTAAACCATAGCTACCATAAAAGGCTTTAATCCCATTATCGACCAACTCTCTTCTCCATTCGATTGATCCGCCTACATCTAAATCACCTCGAATGTACAAATTAAGCGCTTCTATGCTATTTGCAAGTTCGTTGATTCTAGGATTTTCACTATCCCTAAATTGATTTATAGTAAAAAATAATGTTATTGTAGCAATCCAAATCCACAAAAGAGTGAATACTCTTTTTTTTATCAAAATCAGGTATAAACAAAAAATTAATATAAGTCCCAAAAAAACAGCTCTGGAAGCGGACATCCCAATTATTGTAAAAATTGAGATTAATCCTATGATTTTAACATAAGGTTTTTTGCTGCACAAGAAGAATGGTAGTGCTATAACCATTTTAATCGCTAAATCATTTGTATTCCAATGAAATCCTGTTGGAGGTTTAAATTCCGATAAAAGCAAAATGCTTTGATATGAATAAATTTCAGGAGGGGTTTTCCCAAAATATGAAGAAATGGATGAGTATGAGGATATTGGCATACGAAAACTTGTAAATGTTTCTAATAGTGATATTATGAGTTCAACAATTAACAGCATTGACAATACATTTAAGAGCTTATTTAATTTTGAAACTTCAATGGAGTAATTAATTATTAAGAATGCAATTGAAATACCGCAAAAAATATAAAAAATATATTTTATTCCATAAACATAGTCATCTACCCATAATAAAGTAAATGAATACCAAATAAGCATAAAAAATAAAAAAAGAGTATTTCCATCATTTAAAAAATTGAATTTTAGCTTAAAATCATTTTTTTTTAATAAATAAATTTGAACGATTGCAAAAATAAACAGCATAATATGAAATAGGTATAAATTTGAGTAACTAATAGCAACACCGATCATTGCAGAAGCAATTAAAAATAAATAGATACTCTCTTTATTCATCAAAAATAAATTTTCAAGATAATTTTGATTTCAAAACGAAGGAGGATATTATAAAAACAATTGATGCTATTTCATATCCTATTAATGAAATTGGAAATGAAATAGCACCAAATCTATTTATTGAACTAAAGAAGCATATAAAAAACACGAAAGAGGAAAGGATGAGGCACCTCATGTATTCATTATCTTTATTTTTTACGACTAACCATTGTCTTCCTAAAACATGGGATACGGCGGTAAATGGCAAAACAGCGCCAAATAAAATTAGAATATTTGATGAACCCGTATATTCCTTTCCAAGTAAAAATAGGACTATTTGATCAGAAAAAAATAATAATATCAAAAATAATAATATTCCAAAAATTGTTAAAATAATCAGCAATAGCCTAGCGATAGAAAACGCTTTCTGTTCATTAATAGTATTTATATGCACAATATTTGGGAAAAAAGCCTGCCCTATAGGACTGAATAAACTGTTTAAAGCACGATAAATTCTACTAGCTCCATAGTAATACCCTAACTGTGCAGGCCCTATAATGCTACTTAAAAAAAGAGCAGCAATGCTTTGAACAAAAACTGGAATAGTGCTTATAAAAAAACTGTTCCTGCATATGCGATATATTTCTGCTGTTTCACTAATTAAAGGTATTGTTAAGCTTTTAATTTCTCTTGACAATTGAAAAATTAAATGAATGCATATAAATAGACTTGATAAACTGTATGCTAGCAAAACAATCCATCCATCATCTCTTGAATTAACAAGAAAAAAAATCATTAGAAAACAAAGGAGTCTAAAAAAAAACTTTGAATAGGCAATTAATCTCATTTTTTCAATACCATGAAAATACCAAGATGGTGAAATCCCTTGAAAAAAAGCTCCAATTGAAACAATCAAGAGATAAGATGGGTTTGTATTGAAAATAGGTACTAAACTTAAAGTTAATAATCCAATTATTATCGCAACAGGCACGATTAGAAGTTTGAAAAGAAAAACCTTGCTGATCAATAGGTCTAATTCTAGCCGATTTTCCTTTTTGACTGATACTTCCCGAGTCAAGACTAGAGACGATCCAAATTCAAAAAATAGAATTATAAAGATGCCAAATGTTTGAGCAAGGCTTATTTTCCCAAATTCTTCAACTCCTAAAGAGTGCGCAATGAACGGCAAAAAAATTAGCAAAAGTATATAATCTGCAAAGTGAGATAAATAAAGGAAAAATGAATTGCTTAGTATATTATTTTCTAAAAATCTTTTTTTGTAAGCCATAGAGCGAAAATTTTAATATTTAAATAAAGCAATTAGGCTTGATGTAAAAACACCAAAAAATGCAGAAATAGCTAAAAAAACTAGTCTATTCGGCGAGCTTTTTCTGGTTGGTGTTACTGCATTATCTAAAATATGAAGTATTGGACTTTGTCTAACCTCTTCGATTCTAGCTAACTCTAGTTGCTGTTGAAGAGTAAGATATACTTCTTTTTTTGCTTCAGACTCTCTAAATAATCTTGAAAAAATCATGAATAATTCGGGTGATTCTTCATACCCCCTATTAGTTTCTTTGAAGGTTTTTAAATTCATTTCTGAAACCTCTAACTCATTCTTCACAACACTTACTCTTTCTTTGATAAAAAGTTTTTCTTTTGTTGATTGTGCAGAGTTTTCCTTTTGAATATAATTTTGCACCTGTTGACCTACAAAATTAGCTAAAGATGCAACAATAATAGGATCTTCAAGTTTTGTGCTTATTCGAATTAACCCGGTTAATCTATCCTCAGAAACAGAAATATGGTCGTTAAACTTGTTTACAGCTTTTTCAATTACAATTGCTTTATCTGGACTTTTATTTTTATTGAAGCTAAATCGTGAAACTTTATTAAGCCCCCATAATTCAATAAGGTTAATTTTAGAACCCTCGTTAGAAAGCCAATTTTGACTAATTGCTTTTTCTGCAATTAATCTCGACTTAACAACATCGGGTATATTAAAACTTTGGTCATTATTCTTTGAATTCATACCCAAATTCATTGCAATAGCTTGAAATTGACCTAAACCTTGAATGTTATCAGTTTTAGCTGGATATAGGGTAATTTCAGCTGAATAGTGCTTTTTAAAAAAATAGGAAAGGCTAACACCTGATATTGAAAACAAAAGGGTTATTAATACTATAAAATTTTTGTTATTTAGTAAAATTTTAAAAAGTAATTTAAAATCAATGATATTATCTTCGATAATCCTTGGCTTTTGATCATCACCTTCATTAGAAATAAAATCTGGAAAAGCAGTTTTTAGCCTATCCAAAGTTTCAAGATTTATTTTAGTATGACCCTTCTCATAATTAATTAATGTTGCTCTAGAAATCCCCATTTTTTCCGCCATGTCTTCCTGACGAATGTCATTAACTAGGCGAAATCTCTTAATTTTTTGGCCAAAAGTTAAATTATTAACTTCCATTAAGTTGATTCATAATTAAAATTATTGAAAGAATAGAAGTTGCAAAGCTGCCAGCCTGAGCGGTTATTGTGGAAAAATTTGTGTTATTATTTTCTCCTTTATACCCATATAAAGATCTTTGATTCACTATTATCGTTGACCCCTCTAAAACCTTTGGAGATTTGAATCTTTTATTAGGTATTGCAATACCATTTGGATATATAATAAGTACATTTTTATTATCTGCAAAGGCAGTATAACCGCCAGCTTTATTAATGTACTTTTTTAAATTATATCCTTTGATATAGCTAATGTATCCTGGCGAATTTACTTCGCCTTCAACCTTCACCAGCCCTGATTTTCTGAGAAAATTTATACTATCACTTTCAGCTATTACAAAATTCTTGTCTTCCCATGCAATTTTTAAAGAATCTCTGAATATTTCGATTCCACCGGATAGAGCCTCTTTAGTTATACCTCCAGATAATTTTATAATATCTGCAAGACTTGTATTAGAATTAATAGCGATTAAACCTGGTTTTTCAACTTCACCTGTAACAATAACACTAACAATAGAATCAAATTTATTTGATGGAGAAAAATTGATGTGATCGCCATTCAAAATTTTATAATTTTCGTCATAATTAGTTAAATTCACAGATATTGGCAACTTGTCATCCGGGTTTTTGCGATAGATTCTAATGTTGTTTAAGTTCATTGTTTTTAAAAATTCATTGTTTTTGGAAGATGATGTAATACTAAGAACATCTTTTAATGTCATGTCTTTTTCAAATGGATACTTACCGGCATCTTTAACCTGTCCACTAATTTGAATGAATTTATTTGAAATTGAAATTTTTGGCACATGAACACTGTCTCCGTTAATGATTTTGAAATCACTAATTTCGTTAAAATCTAAAATATAATCGCCCTCTGAGGGTGAGTTGGTATTTCTAAAAACATAAATATTTTGATTTAAAGATCTATTTATGCCTCCAGCAGCTATTATTAGGTCATCAAGTGTCTCATCAGCTCTTGTTTCATAATATCCAGGCCTAATTATTGATCCATTTACAGGTATAGTTGAATATCGAGATTTGACAAAAATTATGTCTTGATCTAAAAGCCTAATATCGTTTAAGGAAACTCCTTTAAACAAATACTCATATAAATCTATTTCTTTAATAATTTTATTGTCACGAATAACCTCTAAATACCTCAGAGAACCTCTCTCATTAATGCCCCCAGCCTGGTTTAAACCCATTACAATATTTGAAAATGGGTGTATCATATGAACCCCTGGAACATTAACATATCCTACAAAATGGACATTTATTGATTTTAACTTGCCAAGTGAAATATCAAGATATGATTTTGGATTTTCTCCTCTTAAGGTAGAGTATACTTTTGAGTATCTAGACTGAATGTATTTTTTTGATTCAGCAATAGACCTACCAGCAACATTAATTATCCCAATATTTTCTACATAAAACTCACCATCTCTATTTACAATAACATCTTTAACTAAGTCAATTTCACCCCAAAGAGATATAATAATTTGATCACCCGGGCCTAAAATATAATTTTGTGGAACAGGGAGGTTTTGCCAAAATGGGATAGTATCTCTAGTTGAAAAAAGATCGTAACCAATAAAAGGCATTTTTTCTACAGAATCTTCAAGGGCTTCAATTCTCTCGAGCAATTCTTTAGTATTTGAAATTAAGCTTTCAACGTCTCTCTTTGAATATAGGAGCATATCAGGTAAGGTAACGTCAATTGATGCCTTTTCTTCAGCATTACTAATATCGGTAGATTTTTTTAAAGACTGTCTATCGAGAGCTCTTTTGTATTCGTCTTGCATTTTTTTAAGCTCTTCATATGTTTGCGCGCTGATGCTTTCAAGGCAAAACAGTGAAAAAAATGTGATAAAAATAAAATAATGAAATTTCATCATCTAAATTACATTTTATTGACTAAATGTCAAATATATTTTATTAATTGTCAATTATGTTATTCTTATAATTTTCAATTAATTTTACATAATGTAATTATGAAAAATATATTAAAATAATCTATTTTCAATTGAAAATAGAACTGAATTTGTTCGCTGAATTGACCCATTCTCATAAGTTTGATTCCAAACATTTAGATTAGTATCAACAAATCCAAAGTGCTCAAAGTATTCATTTTCAAGCTCTAATGATAAAAACAACCTTTTCATTTTAAAACTTAACATGATTTTACTTTCAAATTTGACTTCTGGAGGGAAATTATATGTTACACCATGACGTTCGTAGTTTAGCGCGTATATAAGACCTAAACTATTACCAATAGAGCCAATATACACTAGCAAATCATCAGAGTCTGGTCCACTGTGGGCACCCCACCTCCTATTAATATAAGATGAATAATTAAATTTTATATCATCATACCAATTTGGGCTTGGTAAGATATTATAATATGGACTTTGAAGAAGCCTAGTATATTCAAACCCAAAAATAAGATCTTTAAATCCAAAACCTCCATATTTTCTTAACCCTATATTAGTTCCATATCCATGGTCGGAATAGTTGCTGATTTTTTTATCATTAAATCCCATTTTTGGAGCACCTAGCTCATAAAAAATATTTAATCCTGTATCTTTAGATGAATATTTAATATAAAATGAATTAGTTTGATTCCAATATTGTGAGTTATTATTAGTAAAAATTAGAAATGCTGCATCTTTAATATCCCACTTTATATCTCCATAGCCTCCACTCAAAAAATCTCTGCTAAACCCTATTTCTATTTTTTTATAAGAAATAAGAGCTTTACCGCTGCTTAAAAAAAACTCAGATCCAAAAGAATTTTTAAAAGGATTAGATAAAGTATAGTTCAACTTAATTTTAATATTATTGAATCCAACAAGATATTCGTTAATATAATTAAAATCATAATGGTAAAAACCTGTTGCATTATTTGATAAAGTTAAACTGTTATGTATCCCAGGACCCCACCACTGATCCCAGTTACCATATCCAATACTAAATTTTTTAATTTTATACTTTATTCCAATATTTCTAGGTGCGTAATCATTTGTTCTATAATTATCTTGATCATTTGATACTGAAAATATTCCTTTTTTTTCAGGTGCATCTCCTAAAAAATATTTTTTAATATTAATTCTAGGTTCAACTGTTAAAAAAATATTTTTTCCCTCGTATTTAAATAATAAACCAGAAAATGAACCATAACCCTTTGGGATATGAATGCCATTTAAGTTTTCAAAATTACTTAAGTTAGAATTATTGTAAAAAAACTGATTATAAATAATATTAAATTTATTCAAACTATTTATCTGAACATAATTTCTATTTCCACTTTCAAATAAGATTTTTTTGATTGGAGTTGGATTCAGTGTGGATTGTGAAAATAAATCGAGATTCAATGTAACGAGGATAATTGTAAAAAAATTAATGAAAAATTTATATCTAATCATCATTTAATGAATGAAAAAGTATATCCCAATAAAAATAATCTACTTGTAGATATTTTTTCATTCATGAAGCTAAAGTTATCAATTGTTTCATACTCACACTTAAAATAAAAAGAATGTGATTTATTTAACGCGTATTTATATAAAAAGGCGAATTCGTTCTTTTTTTCAGGATACTCTTTAACTTTGATTCCGCTTTTTTCTCTATTAAATGACATTATAAGTGAATATTTCTCATACATTAAACCAAATAATAATATCAAATCAGTTGATGATGATCCAGAATGAGCACCCATAAATCTTCCTTGAAAAGTTGAAAAATCATATATTCCTTTGGCATAAAAATTTAGTGCATTTGGATTTGCTCTAAAAAATGAAGATTTAAATGAGTTAGATTCGCGAGTTGAAGTCTTTTCTATACCTAATAGTAATTGTTTATTTTTAAAATCAATCTCTTTAATTGCCCCAATTTGATATCCAAGAGTGTGATCCCAGTGGGCTCTCAAGTCTGTAAAATTAGCACGATTATCATCGCTTCCAATATCTAAATAAAGTTCGATTTTATCTGATGGGAAAATCACTTTGAGTGTGATTGTTAATATTTCATCCCAATCATCAAAACCCTGTTCTCCTTCATCAGTATAAGTCAAATCTTTTTTAGATTGTCCAAAGAGTGGTTCAAAAACTAAATTG
>MDTB01147477.1_pt1 | contig 17459 bp, 17 predicted proteins | sample 811161 | NCBI WGS metagenome assembly MDTB01 (sample SAMN05326650, study PRJNA326480) | marine metagenome | isolation source: seawater | place: Mediterranean Sea | collected 2009
AGCAAGCTCCGCTGTTACCGTTCGACTTGCATGTGTAAGGCCTGCCGCCAACGTTCAATCTGAGCCATGATCAAACTCTTCAATTTATATTGAAGCTTTCCTGATCGCCTTGTTCCACTCTTTTGGAGTTTTCTCAGCTCACAGTTGCGGATAGAGTCCGCAAATCTTTTTAGCAGTTGCCTCTATTACCTGTTAGGCAGAGACTCCCACTAGCTCAGCTCGCTAAATTACCATGATCGATTCCAGCCTTAAGGCTTTCCTCGTTACGATTTTAGTAAGTAAACAAGCCACGTTTATCTAAACAAAACGTAGCTCAACTCAATAAATTGTCCAGCATCAAGCGTATCGATAATCGAAACACTTTCTGCTGAGTTGTGCCTGCTCTCGCAGTACACAACTTAGGTAACTTGCTGCTGAATAATAATGACATTCAACAAACAAGTACCCACACCTATTGCTTGTTTCCAAATTTTTAAATAGCTTCGCGGAGCGCAGCGACCTGTTAATAAACATCAGTCAGCAGATTCACTACGAAATTAATCTCCCCGGCTTGGCGGCGTCTTCAAAGGACACCCCACGAAAACGCCTTACGCATTTTCGCCCGATCACTCAGATCGAGGAGCGCCATTATACGCACTAAACCTTAGTTTACAAGGCTTCTTCAAGTATGTTGCGATAATATTTCGCGTAAATTCCATACCTTATCTAATTAAGTCTTGAGGAAACTGCGCCAAGCGCGAACCAGCAGTAAAATAAGACCTATAACCACGTAAATCAAAGTTAAGGAGTAGTCATTCTTCGTTAGCCAAATAAGGTGTAAAAGCGCTAAGAATAAAGCTGGATAGACTAATTTGTGCAAAGTTTTCCAACGCCCCCGGAACCTGGCTACCATCCAATTATTAGAAGTTATTGCAAGGGGTAACAGTAAAATAAATGCTGCAAAACCAACGCTTATATAAGGTCTTTTAACAAGATCGTCACTTAACTCTGAGAAACGAAACTCTAGCAGCAGCAACAAATAAGCTGTGAAATGCAGGGAGGCATACAAAAAACAAAAAAGGCCGAGGATCCTTCTTATAGAAACTAAATTGAAACCCGTGACTTCTTTTAGTGGGGTCAAAACTTGAGTAAGCAATAAAAAAACAAGGGCACACTGGCCGTTAAAACGCACAAGCTCCTTTCCAGGATCAGCGCCTAGTTTACCCTCGTACCCAAACCACAAAGCGACGACATGATAAAGGCAATAAAAGAAAGGTAATAAGCCCATCACCAGGCTAGCCAACTTGAATACTTTCACGCGTTCAAAAAAATCGTCTTAGATCCATCCCGCGATACAAATATGAAACCTGATCGGCATAACCATTAAACATTTGAGTTTCAATTCGATTGGATCGGAACAAACTACTCGGTAAACGACGCTCAGTTGCCTGACTCCATCTCGGGTGATCAACATTCGGATTCACATTTGCGTAAAAGCCGTATTCCTTAGGGTTGGTAACTTCCCACGTCGTCTTTGGCCTCTTATTCGTAAATTCTATTTTCACTATCGATTTAATACTCTTAAACCCATATTTCCATGGAACCACCAGACGCAGAGGTGCGCCATTCTGCCCTGGGAGTGGCTTCCCGTAAAGACCGACCGCTAGAATTACAAGATCATTAGCTGCTTCATCAATTCGAAGCCCTTCAACATAGGGGTAGTCTATTGATTTGAATAAGGCCCTCTGTCCAGGCATCTGAGAGGGGTCGTAAAGCGTTTCAAAACGAACATACTTTGCTCTGGATAAAGGCTTAAAGCGAGACAATAACTTTTTTAAAGGAAATCCAATCCAAGGTACAACCATCGACCAGGCTTCCACACAGCGCAATCGATATATTCGCTCTTCCAAATCGTTTGCTGCAACTATGTCTTCAAGCGAAAAAATACCCGTAATTTCAGCATCCCCTGCGATCTCGATACTCCATGGGTCAGTGCGAAAGTTCCGAGCATTAGCTACGGGGTCGTCTTTACCTGACCCAAACTCGTAAAAGTTGTTATATGTTGATACGTATTCATATGGCGTCGGAGTTTCTGATGTCGAATAGATTCCAGGATGCGCGGCGTATATTTTTTGTTTTACCCAATCTGGCACCTCGTCACTTATTTGTTGACCATGTGTCAGGACTGTCCTGTCTGGGTAATATTCAGCATTAGATTTACCATTCTGAGGAAGTAATGCCAAACCTAGCCCCATCGCCTTAATGAAATCACGACGCTTGAGGTACAGAGATTCGTCTGTGATTTCATAAGACTTAATGTTTATTCCCGAGTTTTTTTTACTACTCATTTCGAAGCCACACCCATTCACTAGACCAAGAACCGAATACTGATGGTTCAGGAGAAAATTACCTGTGTACTCTCCTGATTAACCAGTGAATCGGACCGGAAAAAACGTAAGTAATTCCAATCACTAACAATACTCCGGGCGGATAGATTGCAATAATAACGAAAAAAAATACAACAATAAGCATATAAATAAATGGTACTCTTCCTTTGAGATTGAAATTTTTCGGACTGTAATAACGGACATTAGAAACCATAAGTAGTGCTAAAATAATTATGAAAACAGAAATAAGTATAGACAACTGCAGACTAACCTCCTGATTAAAATTATCGAGCCATGTCCATATCGTAGTTGCCAACACCCCTGCGGCACCTGGGCTAGCTAACCCAAAAAATACTTTATGTTCAGGGGCCATAGTAAATTTCGCGAGCCGAAGAGCAGCGCAGGCAACATATAAAAATGCTATCATCCACCCGACTTTTCCAAGATCCGATAAAACCCAGCTGAACATCAATACCGCAGGCGCGACACCAAAAGCGACCATATCAGAGAGGCTATCGTACTGAACACCAAACGCACTTTGCGTATTCGTTAACCTAGCAATACGACCATCAAGCGCATCAAGGAATCCGGCGATAACGACTGCTATAGCCGCACTCTCTAGGGAGCCATTCATTGCAGCGACGATTGCGTAGAATCCAGAAAACAACGCACCAGTAGTTATTAGATTGGGAAGAAGATAGATTCCTCGAGCCAAACCCTTTTTCTCAGGACGAGAACTCGCTGATTTATTACTATTTGATTCTGTAGTTTCCATAGATCTTGGGGGGGCACCTTCGTGCTGAATGGTTTATCAACTAATCACAAGAACGAAAAAAATGGCCAGAAAAACTCATACACAGAGTACCTTCTCGCCTCTAGACAAACCAGATACACCCGAGCGCACGACCTCAATGACAGTAAATTCTGCCATAGCATTTATGAATGCATCTAACTTCTTGCTAGTGCCTATTAACTGTACAGTGTAAATGGTAGGAGAGATATCTACTATTTGTCCTCGAAAAATGTCAGTTGTTCTTTTAATCTCAGCCTGATCCAAGCCACTTACTCTTATCTTAATTAACATAAGTTCGCGTTCTACGTATTCGCCTTCGGTCAAATCAACAAGCTTTATTACTTCTATTAGCTTATTTAACTGCTTCGTAATCTGCTCACTTTGTTCATCAGTAGCTACTGTGGTAAGCGTTAAACGCGATAGGGTCTCATCGTCTGTTGGCGCCACTGCTAGAGTTTCAATATTATAGCCTCGCTGAGCAAACAAGCCGATAACACGAGATAACGCACCTGATTCGTTTTCGAGCAACAAGGATATTATTCGACGCATCAGGTCCGAACTCCTTTACTAAGCCACATATCTCGCATCGAGCCATCAGGGGCTACAAGCATCGGATATACATGCTCATCTGGATCGACCAAAACATCGAGAAACACCAATTTATCCTTGATGGCTAATGCCTGTTCCATCGCCGAATCAAGCTCACCTGGGCTGGCAACCTGAATGCCAACGTGACCATATGCCTCAACTAAGGCAACAAAGTTCGGTAGAGATTCCATGTAACTATGCGAGTGACGACCCTCATATTGCATATCTTGCCACTGTTTTACCATCCCTAACGCCCGGTTATTAAGGTTGATAATTTTGATCGGTAAACCATATTGGGCGCAAGTGGACAACTCCTGAATATTCATCTGAATACTACCCTCTCCGGTTACACAGACTACCTGTTCTTTAGGGAAGGCTATTTGAACACCCATGGCAGATGGTAAGCCAAAGCCCATCGTCCCTAGACCACCTGAGTTAATCCATTTCCTTGGTTTATCGAAGGGGTAATAGAGTGCGGCGAACATCTGATGCTGTCCCACATCGGATGTTACTACAGCATCGCCATGAGTTAACTTATACAAGGTCTGAATTACCTGTTGCGGTTTAATTATACTGCCAGCTGGATCCGCCTTAACTTCCAAACAATTTTGTGATTTCCACAACTCAATCTGTTCCCACCACGCAGCTAAAGCTTTCCCTTTTTCTTCTTTCCTTTGACCAATAACTTGTCGAACCATATCGATCATTTCACACAGGACTGATTCGACCGGCCCAACGATAGGCACATCAGCCATAACAGTTTTCGATATCGATGCGGGGTCTACATCAACATGGATAATTTTCGCTTGGGGGCAAAATTTGGAAACTGTGTTCGTAATTCTATCGTCGAAACGCGCACCAATTGCGATTAACACGTCGCAATGATGCATCGCATTATTCGCCTCTAATGTACCGTGCATTCCCAACATCCCTAAAAACTGCTTATCTGTTGCAGGATATGCCCCCAAGCCCATTAGTGTATTGGTGATCGGGAAACCAAGCATACGTGTTAATTGATCAAGCTGCTCGCATCCGTTACCCTGGATCACTCCCCCACCTGCATAAATCATAGGTCTCTCAGCTTCCATCATCATACTAACGGCTTTCTTTATCTGTCCCGGATGCCCCTTAGTCGCGGGCATATAAGACCTCAGCTTTAAATCTTTTGGATATTCGTATGAAACCAAGTCGGCAGGGTTTGTTATATCCTTTGGAATATCAATAACAACGGGCCCGGGACGACCGGAGGTCGCAATATAGAATGCTTTTTTAACTGCCAGGGGAATTTCAGTCGCGGATTTAATCATGAAACTATGTTTAACAATCGGACGAGATATACCGATCATATCGGTTTCTTGGAAGGAATCTGTGCCAATCAGGTGACTTTGGACCTGGCCCGAGATTACCACCATTGGTATGGAGTCCATATATGCAGTCGCAATACCAGTAATGGCATTTGTCGCACCGGGCCCCGAGGTAACTAGTACGCAACCTGCCCTTCCAGTCGCACGAGCATAACCATCCGCCATATGGGTTGCAGCTTGCTCATGGCGAACCAAAAAATGATGGATCTTATTCTGCTTAAATAAGGCATCATAAATATGTAGTACAGCGCCCCCAGGATAACCGAAAACATGATCTACGTTCTCTTCCTGAAGACTGCGGATTAAAATATCCGCTCCAGACAGCATTTCCACTTCGTTTCCCTTACTCTATTAATAAAGTCAAACCCTGCATTTAAGCATAAGGTCGCGCATTTTCAGATGTCTAATCAGATGAGTCAAACTTGCGAGTGTGGCTCAAGTCAAGATATCGAATAAACATAGAGTTCTCACGGTAACAGTATATAAAATTCTTCCACAATTTGACGGTTTAAAATTAAAAAAAGACAAAATAGTGGGCTTTACAACATCCCACTCTGAAACAGACGGTTAAGTTACGTAATTAGCCTATCATACGGGACTGATGCGTATCTAAACATGCTAACAACCCCACCATATCCGTTGGTATATCTACTTCCCAACTGACCTCTTCGTTCAAGGTTGGATGAATAAGCGAGAGCTTTTTAGCATGGAGCGCTGGCCTACCGAAATTATCGAGGAACTGCTGCTCGGCCGCCTCAGAACCCAAAAGCATGCGACCGTGTCCGCCATAAATACTATCACCGATTAAAGGAAAGCCAAGATGCTGCATGTGAACTCTGATTTGGTGAGTTCTTCCTGTTTCTAGCCGCAGTTGAAGATGACTGTGTGCAATAAAACGACGCAAAATTTTATAGTGCGTAACTGCTCTACGACCGTCTTGCCTTATACTCATTTTAGTTCGCAGGACTTTATGTCTTCCAATCGGGGCATCTACTTTACCGGGGAGGTTTGGTCTACCAATAACCACTGCCTCATAAATACGTTTTACTGATCGAGCATGGAGCTGGCTAACCAAACTAGCTTGCGTTTCGAGATTCTTGGCAACTACCATAAGTCCAGTAGTACCCTTATCTAGACGATGCACCAAACCACCACCTGGCACTTCTGAGAGACACTCTGCATAAAAGAGAAGACCATTCAAGAGAGTTCCCGAGCTATTACCTGCCCCAGGATGCACAACTAACCCGGCACTTTTATTTACAACTAATAAATCTTGATCTTCATAAACTATATCCAAATCCATCGGTTCTGGCTGGGCCTCCAGGTTTTCCAGCGCAACATTTAGAGCCATTGTCTCCCCGCCGGCGAGTTTATCACTGGACCGATAAGGCTTCCCATTTACCGTTAAATCACCAGATTTGATCCAGGACTGAATCCTATTACGAGAGTAAGCAGGCAGCAGAATAGCGGCAATATGGTCCAGCCTTTTAAAAGCTAACGATTCAGGAACAACTATCTCTCGCTTAATCTTTCCCATAGTGGATGTAAGATTTGGGTCCAGATAAAGGCTATGTTTAAATAATGAGCTTTTCAAGCAGGTAGATCATTATGCGCTCCAGTTTATTTACCCTAATTAGCCTTGTCGCACTAGTCGGTTGCGTAAAAGACGATACGAATCAAGAATCAACAGAAATGACATATTATCGAGCAGCTCAAGCAGATTTAAGGAGTGGCCGTTACAACGATGCCGTAGAAAAACTACAGCTTTTAGAATCGAGATTCCCTTTTGGCCGATATGCAGAACAAGCACAGCTTGAAATAATCTTTGCTTATTACCGAAGCGCTCAGCCTGAGTCGGCAAGATCAGCGGCCGATAGATTTATTCGATTACATCCGCAGCATCCCAACGTAGATTATGCCTATTACCTCCGGGGGATCGCTTCGTTTGAGGAGGATCAAGGAATATTCTCTTCCTTACTTTCGACGGACCCGACAAAACGAGACCCTGGTGCCGCTCGAGAATCTTTCAACGATTTTTCCATTCTTCTCCAAAAGTTTCCGGAGAGTCAGTACAGTCCGGACGCTAGAAAAAAAATGAAATACCTAAAAAACCTATTGGCAGAGTCAGAACTTGATTCCGCTCGATATTATATAAGACGAGGAGCGTATATCGCTGCAGCTAATCGAGGCCGTTACGTATTTGAGAACTTTCAAGGCACAACTGCTGTTCCCGATGCGCTTGCGACCATGGTAGAAGCCTACCGCTTGCTAGGTTTAGCTGACCTGGCCGACCAAACAAAGGAAGTACTAATTCGAAACTTTCCAAACCATAGGGCAATAGACTCAGATGGTAAGTTTGTGGATAGTTGGGCAATAAAAAGAAGCGGGCGTTCATTACTAAATATTCTAAGTCTTGGTTTATGGGGCTGATATCCCTTACTTTTTTCTCAGCGCCTTAGGGAGAGAAAATTCAACACCTTCATGAGAAATCTCCTTTTCTGGATAGATAATAGCGCCGTACTCTCGTAGTTTTTCTAAAACTCTACTCACTAATATTTCAGGAGCAGAAGCGCCAGAGGTGACACCAATGACCATAGGGTCTTTAATCCAATTCTTATCAATATCAGCCTCGTCGTCAATCAGGTACGAGGTGCAACCGAGCCTTAATGCTAACTCATGGAGCCGATTGGAGTTGGAGCTATTTTGTGAACCAACCACTAGTAACAGATCACAATCTCCCGCTAGACGCTTTACTGCATCCTGACGATTCTGAGTCGCGTAACAAATGTCATCTTTTCGAGGACCTTCAATGAGAGGGAAGCGTTTTCGCAAAGCGTCTATTATCAATTGAGTGTCATCGACAGATAAGGTAGTTTGAGTTACGAAGGATAGAGCTTGAGGATTTTTTACACATAATTTTTCAACATCCGAAGGATTTTCTACTAGATACATTGCATTACTAGAATCCTCATAGTGACCTAAAGTTCCATCTACCTCCGGATGACCAGCATGTCCAATTAATACTGTTTCGCGGCTCTGATCCGAAAATTTGACAACCTCATTATGCACCTTACTAACTAATGGGCAGGTTGCGTCAAAAACCCGTAAATTTCTCTCCTCAGCGTCTCTTTGCACCTGCTTTGCAACCCCATGTGCGCTAAATATGACTGTTGACCCCTTGGGAATTTCAGATACCTCATCAACAAAAATTGCGCCTCTTCTGCGGAGACCCTCCACCACAGTCTTGTTATGTACTACCTCATGGCGCACGTAAACAGGCGAACCGAATTTGTCCAATACTCGATTAACTATTTCGATAGCACGATCTACGCCAGCACAAAACCCACGGGGATTAGCCAGACGAACATATATACCCAAAACTCACACCCTTAAAATATCGTTAGAAACTTGCTCCACATTAATTATATCGACCTCAAACACGAGATCTCTACCCGCGAGGGGGTGATTAAAATCGACTTCTACAAACATGGGTTCGACTTTATTTATAATTCCGGGTAGCTCACCGTTTTGCGCATCAGCAAAGGAGACTACTAAACCTTCGGTTACTTCTATATCAGGACCGAATTGTGACCGAGGAATCTGCTGTATATTTTCCGGATTATGATCACCGAAGCCTTTACAAACCAAATGTGAAGCAGATTCACCAGGCACCATGCCAAAAATAGCCTTTTCAAAAGTGGGTAATAAATTGCCATCACCAATATCCAACGTCACTATGTCCTCTCCAGTAGAATCGACCCTCTCTCCAGTTTCCAGTAATAACGAAAATCGCAGATCAACCCGTGTACCAGGTCCGACCGGAGTATTACGACTCATTTTCTGAAGACTTTTCTTTATTTATAATCATATCTAACACCATAAGAATGGCCCCAAGTGAAATCAGGAAATCAGCAACATTAAAAGCTGGGAAGTAATAGGGGTGGTAGAAAATCACTAAGAAGTCCACCACATATCCTTGAGAAATGCGGTCCACCAAATTACCCAAGGCACCACCAAGAATGAAAGACAAAGCCAATGCAAGCAGATTACGAGGTGAGCGAATACGATATAACCAGATTGTAATAACCAAACTCACGACACTGGATATTGAAACTAGAAACCATCGTTGCCATCCACCCGCATCCGCCAGAAAACTGAATGCTGCACCTGGATTATGCAATAAAGTTAGTTTAAAAAAAGAAACCAATTCAATGGACTCACAGTAACCAGGAACACAAAGCGGTAGGATTTTTACAATAATTTCTTTCAGTAACTGATCTGTGAAAACGAAGGCAACTACCAAAAAAAAATAGATCATACCTCGACACTCTCATAAAAAAATTGTTTTGCCTCTTTAATATCCCGATGAATGGCGGCTTTTAAGGTTGCTAAATTGGGAAACTTCTCTTCATCTCGAAGCTTATGAACAAAACGAACCTTTATTCCACATCCATAAATATTCTCATCGAAGTCGAAAATATGCACCTCGAGAACGGGACTAGCGGTCGTATCATCGATCGTTGGCCGAATTCCGACATTTGCAACGCCGCGATACGTTTTTTTGAGGCCATACACCTCGACTGCATAGGAGCCATCTATTGGTGCCCGATACCTCCGAAGTTGAATATTGGCAGTGGGTATCTCCAGCAACTCTCGGCCAAAACTTCGACCGTAAATAACCTTGCCAGCAATGGTATAAGGTCTCCGAAGCAGGCTTTCTGCTGCCCTGAAGTTACCTTGCAATAAGTACTCCCTAATTCTGGTACTACTGACTCTCTCTGTATCAATAGTTAGGGTATTCAAATTTTTCACCCGCACATCGGTCTTTTCGCCTAAGGAACGAAGGAACGAAAAGTCTCCCCCCCGATTACTGCCAAATCTAAAATCATCTCCCACGAATACGGCGCTGGCCTTGATCTCTTTAAAGAGAATATTTGCGAATTCCCTATCAGATAGTGACCGAGTCTTTTCATCAAACTTTAAACAGAGCACTAGGTCCACTCCATACTCACCAAGTAATTCTACTTTTTCACGAAACCTTGTAAGCCGCGCTGGAGCATTAAATTCATCAAAATATTCTTTGGGCTGGGGCTCGAAACAAATAAGCATTGAGGGAACTCCCAGCGTGACAGATTCCTCTTTGATTTTCGACAGAATCCTTTGATGTCCTAGGTGAACACCATCAAAATTTCCTATCGTGACCACACTACGATGATGCTCATACCTGAGATTTATCAGACCTCGAATTATTTGCATTCAATCACCGAATAACCTGATTGACTTTAATTCCTAGCACCAGTAAACCAATGATGTAGAATCCAATACCTACGAAACAAATGAATAGCATTCGCAATACTCTCTCTAAATTACCGAACTCAAACCAGTTTTCAATGTTAGGTGTTATCAAACTCACGATCGATAACATTATCAAGGTTGCAATTAGTATCCGAAAGAAAAAACGACCCCATTCGGCTTCAAAAACCAGAACACCCGAACTCTTAAGGCCATAAACCAATAATCCTGCGTTTATAAATGCAGAAAAAGACGTCGCTAAAGCAAGTCCCGCATGCTTGAAATGCCAAATTAGAGCCAAGTTAAGAATCATATTTGAAAACAGCGCAATAACCCCAAACTTTACTGGCGTGGATGTATCCTGACGCGCAAAATATCCAGGCAATAAGACCTTAACCAGCATATGTCCGAGCAAACCAGTACCGTAGGCCGCTAAAGCTAATCCAGACATAGTCACATCGCGCTCGGTCATAGCTCCATGGAAAAACAAAGTCGCTATCAGCTCATCGGAGAGATATATCAGAGCCGCACTGGCAGGTAATCCCAGCAAACAAACAAGACGCAAGGCCCAATTAAGGGTATGCGAGAATTGCTGTTTGGAAGCCGTCGCATGATCTTGGGACAAACCTGGAAGAATCACAGTCGCAATTGCTATCGCAAAAATACCAAGGGGCAACTCCAATAATCTATCTGAATACCACAACCAACTCAGGGTTCCTGTCTCAAGAAATGAAGCAAGTACCGTATCTAGAAGGATATTAATTTGACCAACAGAAACACCAAATAAAGCAGGTAACATTAGAGTTAATATTCTCCTGACCCCAGGATCCTTCGTGTGTATTGTTGGTGCGACTAAGAGATCTTCCTTAGCTAGAAAAGGAAGCTGCATAGTCAATTGCGCAACCCCGGCAACTAGAACAGCCCAGGCCAGAGCCATAATTGGCTGATCTAGGTAAGGACGCAGAGCTATAACACACACAATGAGGGAGAGGTTTAGTAATACCGGGGTGAAAGCAGGGACAGCAAATCGCCCGTACGTATTTAAGATGGCACCAGCAAATGCTGTCAACGATATCAAAAGCAGGTACGGGAAGGTCAAACGCAACATCTCTGTCGCGAGAGCGAGCTTCTCAGTCTCCGCATGATAAACATAGCCAAATGCGAATATTCGCATTATATATTCGGCGCCAAGCACACCCAAAATAGTTATAAGTAATAAACTTAAACCGAGAGTACCGCTAACCCTAGAAACTAGTAGCCTAACCTCACTTCGAGTCCTCCTTTCTCTGTATGCTGATAGCACTGGCACAAAAGCCTGAGAAAATGCACCCTCCGCAAAAAGTCTACGAAAAAGATTTGGAATACGAAGAGCAACAAAAAATGCATCTGCTCCGGCTCCTGAACCAAAAACATTTGCAATGACAACATCTCTCAGTAATCCAAACACGCGTGAAACCATAGTCAAGAGGGAAACAACACCGCTAGATCTGATCAATTCCCCATTTTTAACGCTATCTTCAGGCATACTAATATTTTCAGTACTTGAATTTGACAAAGTTAAGCTTAATGGGCATAGTTCGCCCTCATTTTTTGGCACCAGCAAGGTACAATTTAAGTGGCAAATTCGGCTCAGGCACGAAAACGTGCAAGACAATCTGACACGCGAAGGCGACGCAATGCAAGTCAGCGGTCAGCAATGCGAACAACACTCAAGAAGACAATTTCCACCATCGCTACAGGCGACTACGAACAGTCTATTAATGCATTTGGTCAAGTAGTCCCTGCGCTGGACAAAGCAGTAAGTCAGGGGCTTATTAGCAAAAACAAAGCCGCTCGCCATAAATCACGCCTAAACGCCCAAATTAAAGCACTTAAAGGATAGGCTCTTCACAGAGATAATACGAGATTATCTCTATGTATTAATTCTTGTTCATTAAGAAAACCTAGTTCGCTCTCAATAAGGCTACTGGACTTCCCTATTATTAATCGAGATTCTTCGTCACTATAATTAATCAAACCTCTAGCTATCTCAAGACCATTTTCATCCAAACATGCAACCATGTCTCCTCTAGTGAACTGTCCAATTACCGATCGAACGCCTACTGGAAGCAAGCTTCTACCTTTGCTTTTCAAAACCTTGACGGCTCCTTTATCTAATATTACCTGCCCCTGGGGAGCTAATGTTGCGAGCCACTGTTTCCTGGAGGCTAGCATAGGTTTATCAGCCTTCAGACAAGTACCAGATAACTTTCCTTTAGAAAGATTTTGAAGCACGTTCTTGCCATGACCAGACGTGATAACCGTATTAGCTCCGCTACGAGAGGCCACTTGCGCTGCCTGAATTTTTGTAATCATCCCGCCTTGACCAATATCGGTACCCGGACCGGCCATTATTTTGAGTTTCGGATCGCTCGCCATAGCCGCTTCTACTAATTGGGCGCCGCCCAATCTTGGATCCCTGTCGAATAATCCGTCCTGGTCAGTGAGTAATATCAGGGTGTTTGCCTCAATTAAATTAGCTACTAGAGCGGCTAAATTATCATTGTCGCCGAATCTAATTTCGTCAGTGACGACGGTATCGTTTTCATTTACGATAGGAATTACGTTCATATCTATTAGAGTTTTTAAAGTAACTCTCGCATTCAGATAACGTTCCCTTGAACGCAAATCATCGTGGGTAAGCAAGATTTGTGCAGTATGCAAATCATGACGCATGAAATTAGATTCGTATAATTGAATCAAACCCATTTGGCCGACTGCTGCGGCTGCTTGTAAAAGATGCACAGATTCAGGTCGTCCTGAGAGCCCCAACCTCCCCATACCTTCAGCTACTGCCCCCGAGGACACCAAGACCACCTTGATCCCTTGTTTTTTTAAGCAAACGATATCATCAACCCATTGCGTGACTCTGTCCACAGCAAGCCCTACGGAACTGGTAAGCAATGAACTTCCAACCTTAATCACCCATACATTACCTGCATCGAAAACTTTTTTCATGGCTCGTAATGAACCTCAATATCACTTAGGTCTTGTTCGCGGTGACGTCTATTTCGTTCTAGTCTTCTGTTTAGGGAGAAATGATGGACCTGCTCTCTAATCATTAATTCCTTATCATTTGATTCGTCTTCTGAAGACAACGTTTCAAGTCGATGGGCGGCTGCTTGAATCAATTCTTTAATACCAAATCGCGACAAAGCAGAGATAATGAACGTTGGACCCTCGTGGTTAAGTGTTTTGCATACCTCTGCTGCATGACCCTCCATTTGGCTTGCAGGCTCAAGATCCCCTTTCGTAAAAACGAGCCAGCGCTCTTTATCCGATATCGCAGTACTATATTTAGTTAGTTCTTTTTCTATGATGCGAAAATTTTCTACAGGATCTGATCCATCGCTAGGATTCAGATCAAGCAAATGGAGCAGAATTCTGGTGCGAGAAAGGTGTTTTAAGAATTGTACCCCCAAGCCAGCACCTTCCGCTGCACCTTCAATCAAACCAGGTATATCAGCAACCACGAAACTGTGATCCTCACCTACAGAAACCACACCAAGACTAGGGATCAAGGTAGTAAATGGGTAGTCAGCCACCTTTGGTTTGGCGGCTGAGATCCTGTTAACTAAGGTAGATTTTCCCGCATTTGGCATCCCCAAAAGCCCAACATCGGCTATCAACTTTAGCTCCAACCTAAGTTCTCTCATGTCGCCTTCGGTGCCGAGCGTAGTTTTGCGAGGTGCTCGGTTTGTACTTGACTTGAAGCGGGCATTGCCTAAGCCATGTCTCCCTCCCATCGCTACACATAATTGTGGGTTTTCATGATCAACATCGCCAAGATAATCTTGGGTCGTATCGTCAAAGACCGTCGTACCTTGAGGTACTCTAATATACAAGTCATTCCCACTGGCTCCTGTACAATCACTCCCCTTTCCGTTTTCCCCTCTTTCGGCTTGATAACGAGGTTGGAAGCGGAAATCGACCAAGGTATTCAGCGCTTCATCTAGAATTAGGAAGACACTTCCACCGTCTCCACCGTCTCCACCGTCGGGCCCTCCACGTTCAATGTATTTCTCGCGACGGAAACTGAGGCAGCCATTACCTCCATTACCTGCTATTACCTGAATACTTGCTTCATCTACGAATTTCATGAGTCTTTTACAATACGATAACTACATAATCTTAAGATAAAAAAAAGCCCTGTCGGTGACAGGGCTAGTAAGCTAAAAATTCTGTTAAGCCTCCATCAGGACATTCACATACTTGCGCTTTTTTGGACCTTTGATTTGGAAGTCTACCACCCCATCTGATTTGGCGAATAAAGTATGGTCCTTGCCGCATCCGACGTTGACGCCCGGATGGAATTTCGTGCCACGTTGACGAACTATAATATTGCCAGCCACCACTTTCTGTCCACCAAAGAGTTTCAGCCCCAACCGTTTTGATTCAGAATCTCGTCCGTTTCTTGTGCTTCCACCAGCCTTCTTATGGGCCATAGCTGCTACCCTCTAATAATTTCTTTGATTTTTACTTCAGTAAACCATTGCCTGTGACCAGCCTGCCTGCGGTAGTGTTTGCGACGACGCATCTTAATTATATTGATCTTTGCGCCCCTACCATGGACTAGAACCTCTGCGGTGACTTTACCCCCGTCTACAAAAGGAGATCCAATATTAATATCTGATCCCTCACCGATCATCATGACTTTGTCAAAATCAACAGTCTCACCTTCTGGTACATCCAGCTTTTCAAGCTTTAGGGTCTCTCCAAGCGCTACTCGATGTTGTTTTCCGCCGCTTTCAATTACCGCGTACATGATACTCACCCACAATGATGACCATAAGAAGTTTCCATAGGCCGGTTTCAAGGTCGCGAGAGTTTAATGGATGCCAGTGCAGCAAGCAAGCTGGATAAGCGATCTTAACAGCTTATTCCGCCAGGAATAGCATTTCCTAACGTTTGTAAGAATAGATTGGTAGAATTCCCGTATGAATCATGACTTTTTCCAATCAGTAGACAAAGACTTTGCCGATGTAGATCAATTGATCGGCCAAAGTTTAACCTCAGACATCCCTCTGATAGAACAAATAGCAACCTATCTGATCGCAGCAGGAGGCAAACGGCTGAGACCTCTCCTAGTTTTACTTTGCGCCAAAGCTTGCGGGTATGAGGGTAGAGACCATATAAAACTGGCGGCAGTAATCGAGTTCCTACATACCGCAATGCTTTTACATGATGATGTGGTAGATGCCTCAGACCTCAGGAGGGGGAGAAAAACTGTAAACGCAGAATGGGGGAATCCTGCCAGCGTTTTAGTAGGGGACTTCTTGCACTCCCGGGCATTTGAGATGATGGTAGATATAGGCAATCTGCGCATCATGGAGATTCTCTCACACGCAACCAATACAATTGCTGAAGGAGAAGTACAGCAGCTGGCGAACCTGCGTAATCTAGGGCTTACCGAACAGACCTATTTGCAAGTTATTGCGAGAAAAACTGCAATGCTATTCCAAGCTGCTGCGCATGCAGGTGCAGTCCTTGGTAGAGCCAATAGGCCAACGGAAACTTCATTGAGAGATTACGGTTTTCACCTCGGTCTAGCCTTCCAGTTAATTGACGATGTTTTGGACTACGAAGGTGATGCTGAGGACCTTGGAAAAAATATTGGCGATGATGTCGCAGAAGGAAAGGTAACGTTACCTCTTATAGTTGCCATGAAAAATGGAAATAACCATCAAACCAGCTTGATTAGGGAAACTATCAAATCGGGAGGTACTAAGAACCTAGGAGCCATCGTAAACATAGTAAATGACACTGGGGGTATTACTTATACTTTGGCCAGCGCTTCTTCGGAGAAAGATAAAGCTCTAGCATCTATCCAGGACATTTCTTCTTCTATTTATCGAAGCTCGATGGAAAAACTTGTTGGCTTTGTGCTTGAGAGACCTGTTTAGGGATATTCTATATAATAAGCGAGGTTTTGTCGGGGTGTAGCTCAGCTTGGTAGAGCACTGTCTTCGGGAGGCAGGGGTCGTGCGTTCAAATCGCGCCATCCCGACCAATAAAAATCTGCCCCTCAGGAGAAATACGTGAAGCCGATAGAAATCAAAGGGTGCGCATGGGGTGCATTATATTTAGTTCGGGAACGTAAAACTTTTTGTTGCAACAACCTCACCGTTGATAATATGAGGTCTGAATCGGGTTTTTTTAAGCTCAGTACTCGGGGCTCTTAGTTTGATTGCCGGCATAGGTTTGTAGCCTATCCAGGGTTCGAATCCCTGCCCCTCCGCCAATCCCACCGCTATACCCACCTTATAAGACGTAAAATCTCACTATATAAATTCTTATTTTTGCGAACGACAAATGTATTGGAGAGATCGTGGTCGCGATGACCGATACGTCCATCCTCAAGCACTTCCAGGGTGACACATTGTTCGTCGCCGATAATCTCGAATATTCGATGTTGTGGCAGAAAATGCATTTCGATATCGCCGTTTTTCCGCCCGTCGAGGTTTGACAAATATTCCTCGGCATCGAAACGATAACCCATGCGATAGGTGGGTATCTGAAATACAGCGACGCCCCCAGGATTGAGTGTTTGCAGCAATGCCCGGATGGCTTGGTCAATCAATGGCGGCGGGTTGTGCTGCAGCACGATGACGGTATAGACCAGATCAACTTTCTGCAGGCGTTGCAGATCATCCAGATTGGTCAGCTGAACCCAGTCGATGTTGTCGATCATTTCCAAGTTCTTCTTTGCTTGCTCCAAGTGGCTGCTTGAAATGTCGCAGGCGACCACCTTGGGAAAGTTTTCAGCAAGCCAGCGTGTGATACGACCCAATCCACACCCGAATTCCAAACATGTACCCAGTGTTTCTGGTTCGATATTATTGCGACGCAGCGTCGCCAGTACCTGTAGAGCGGCATTCTCTCCAGTAGCGTAGAAGGAGTCGATACTGGACTTGTCTTCCTCCTTGAACTCGTCGACCGACAACACAGACCACATGGGTGAAACTTCACCCAGTGCGCGCCAGGTTTCTTGAATATGATGGAACAACCGGTGCAAAA
>MDTB01031841.1_pt1 | contig 17457 bp, 15 predicted proteins | sample 811161 | NCBI WGS metagenome assembly MDTB01 (sample SAMN05326650, study PRJNA326480) | marine metagenome | isolation source: seawater | place: Mediterranean Sea | collected 2009
TGCAAAGACGATGAGGATTATTTTCAAACCGCCCTAGACCTCATCGAAAATCCAGAGCGTAGACGAGAAGCCATGATGAGTTTAAGCCGAGAAGAAGTAAGGCAGCGACTAGATGCTTCTGTCGACCAAGGGCACCTGCACCAGCTTTCGGACATGATTTGGTACTGTTATCTGAATCACGAGAATATAAAAGATAGTGGAACTCGTTTGATCAAGTACAGCGAGGTCTAGCGCGACCTCATTTACCAAACTATCCTCCACAAGCTATAAATCCGTAATGTCTGTAGAATTACTGCTTCGGACAGAATCCAGAGACCCAAATGACGCCTGTAACTAAACCGTATTTACCGCCTCTTGCAGATATCCTGCCGCATTTAGAGTCTATGTGGGATAGTCGTTTATTGTCGAATAATGGGCCTCTACATTCGAAATTAGAAACTGAGCTTGGAGCATTTTTAGGCGAAAGGCATTTGTCACTGTTTTGCAATGCGACTATCGGCCTAATTACCGCTCAACAAGCACTTGCAATTAAAGGAGAGGTGATCACTACGCCTTATTCGTTTGTTGCTACAACGCATGCTATAAAATGGATGGGCAATGAACCAATCTTCGTTGATATAGAGCCAGATTCTCTTTGCATGGATCCCGCGAAGATAGAGAAAGCAATCACATCTAAAACTGCAGCAATCATGCCGTTGCATTGTTACGGGAATACATGCCGAACCGCAGATATTCAGGACATAGCCGACAAGCACGGATTGAAAGTAATCTATGATGCCTGTCACTCATTTGGTATCAATGACGAAAAGGGATCCGTGTTGCGTCATGGCGATGTATCTGTTGTAAGTTTCCATGCCACAAAAGTTTTCAACACGTTTGAAGGGGGTCTATTAGTGGCCCCTGACAATGAAACGAAGCATAAAGTGGACAATCTAAAGAATTTTGGTTTCGTCGATGAAACAGTTGTCATTGAGTCGGGGATTAATGGAAAGATGTCAGAATTCAATGCCGCTGTTGGACTGGCTCAGCTCTCCCACTTTCCAACAATTATTGAAAAACGTTGCAGGGTCGACTCGCTATACCGAGATCTTCTGAATCCAGTAAAGGGAATCCAGTGTTGGAAACCGGTCCGACAAAAGAGACGAAATTACTCGTATTTTCCAATCTTCATACAGGACCACTATCCCCTTAGCCGAGATGCCTTGTACTCGCTGCTGAAAAAGAACGATATCTTTGGGCGTCGGTACTTCTACCCTCTCATTCCAGAATTTACTATGTATCGCTCTATATTTTCCGGACGTCCTGCAAATATTCCAAATGCATATGAGGCCGCGAGGCGAGTGATTTGCTTGCCTATTTATCCAGACCTCTCTTTATCTGAGGTTGAGCGTATTTCAAATGTCATTTTTAACGCGGGATCAGCGAAGAGATCGAGGTAATTGCACTTGGTTAATAGGTAGCTTATTTACCTCTCTCACAAATAAGTAGAATACTCGCGCACAATTCAGGATATTGCTGGCCAAGCTGATAACACCCGTCTAAATAGGCCGCAGAAATAATATCTGTATTTAGTAAACGGTCCCACTGAAAATTGGCTAATGCTTTGAAAAATATCCCCGATCGATGAATGACTTTTAGACCACCGCCCACTGCGTCTCGCTCCAGCGTATCGATCGTATAAGTGCATCGATGCCCATGAGCTTCTTCCGCTGGTGTAACCGCTGAGTTATGAGAAATAAGCCCCATCTTCACAGCAATTTGGCGCGAGGGCGCATTCGCATTTGGGCATACCAGAAAAAATTTCCCATCATCACTCAACCATTCATTATTAATTCTAGTTAAAATTTTGATTGGGTCATCCAGATGCTCCAAGACATGAGTCATTAAAATATTGTCATACTTTTTTTCAAGTATTACATCTTCAAATGTTGCGTTGATTATCCGTGCACGATCGCCAAGTTTTCTTTGTGCCTCTATGGCCGCCGCCTCAGATGCTTCCACGCAGGTAATATCCTCAAATTGACTGGCTAACCGCTGAGTGAAGTCTCCCTGAAAACAGCCAAGTTCGAGTAAATTACCATTTGAGAAAAAGGGCTGAAAAGACTCCATCATATAAGGATGCATTACGTCAAAATCAAAGTTATAGGCATATTGATGGTTCGAGGTGTCCTTAATTTCTAAATTATAGTTTCTCTCAGAATTACTCATTGCTATATTTAATACTCCTTAAGCCTCATCAAAAATTATATGGCTTATGATTATCCACCGCTAGGTAACGCAGTTTTAAAAGAGAGTAAGATACCTAACTTAATGAATAAAAATAAATTATTATTTACGAGAACCATAGTTGCGAGCCAAAATCTAGGAATAAAAAACCGACATTTGCGCCCATAGTTTACAGGAATCTTTCGGTCTGGAAGAGGCTTGACTAATTGAGAGGATAAATCAATACAGTGCATGAGAGCCCTGTGATCCTTGAACAACTACTTGGTTAAATCGTTGGTATCAATGAATAGATTAGATTCCATAAGTTGTAAAAAAAGCAACTAAATATGTTGGTATTTAATAGCGCATCGTGGACTTTGGGGCATGGTGGGTCGTTATGGAGTTGGTCATGCCTGAAACGCCCAGTGGTAGCGTAAGTGGCGAGGAAAATTATGTTAAAAACACCAACAGTCGCCAGTACAATTTCTATTGCCGGAATGAAAATCATAAAACCGCATGGTCAGCAACTTTATGAGATTACCTAACCTAATGTTTATCGAGATGCCCTTATAACTACTGTCTTAAATGATGTAGGCGCGATGGTGGCTCAATATTTTTCAGGTACTTTGGTTTAAAGATACAACCAAAAAAACCGAGGTTAAATTTACTCGCTGAGTGGGTGCATGCACTGCGAGTAAATTTCTTAAAGGCAGTTGGCGAACATATAATAACTAGGTGGTGGATTGTTTTTCCTAATGATGCCAATCCAGTTTAGTTTATCCCAGTGCGACAAAGGCCCTTGTTTAAAGCAAAATAATATCCTGGCGTGCCAGATAATTTTTTTAAAGGATAATTATGCAAGGCTAGCGATATCCATCGTTTTGCCGAGAAGTTCCTACGCTATTGATAAATAGTAAGAACGGAGATGTAACAAACCCGGGTAGTGCGAAGATAGGTTTACATATTAAATAGATATGCACTATGTTGGGCTATGAAATCAATGATGACACTGAGTTTCTTTATGGGATTTGAATTGAGTGCGGCTCTGAGTTAAATAATTTTTAAAAACCCATGACCGGCAAGATTTGAAAGTACTGGTTCTTTAAATATAAAGGAAAGCTTCCATGCAAAAATTAGCCTTAGATGATAGTGGTGTCATAATTATTCCTAAATTTGTCCCAAATCCTCTGATAGAGCGGCTAAAAACCGATCTTGATTTAGCGTATGAGTGCTGTCGTCAAGCACAATCTCTAAATAATCTTGAAGCCAAGCAAGATGCTAGCGTTGGTTCTCTGAAGGGGGTCGCCCATCATGTGCTCTCTCAAGGGAAAAGCTTTCTGGATCTTCTGGAACTTCGTCCAGGTCTTGATCTTATAGAGCAGTATTTGAACAGCAAACTGATCATTTACAATTACGGCGCTTTCATCAACGAAGGGAACGGCGATCTCTATAAACATGGAATGAGTATCCACCGTGATACCCGAACCCCAGAATTTGGAAAACATACAGTAGTTGTTATGGTCAACTTGGACAATTTCACTGAAACTAATGGAGCAACGTATCTCTTACCTGGCTCCCATCAAAATTTACAGCGGCCTGACACTGAGCATTTCCTTAAATATTCGCATCAAGCAATTGTGGATCCAGGTGCCTTGGTAATTTTTGACGCCCGAGTCTGGCATGCTGCTGGTCGCAATACTGATGGTACAAAACGTCGGGCTCTAACAATCTCATTCACTCGCCCCTGTTTTAAGCCACAATTTGATTATTGTAGGGCACTGGGCACGGATAAAATCGAGTCCATGTCAGAAACCATTCAACAGTTGGTAGGCTATCGATCCAGGATTCCTAGCACTTTGGAAGAATGGTATAGACCGCTACCTGATTGGTATTATCAGCGAGGCCAAGATTCACAAATCGTTTGATAATCCTCGCGCTTGATTGTCATTTTAATATAATCTAGATCTTCACTCTCAGTAACAAAACCGACAGCCAGATATGTTTTGTAAGCGGCAACATTTTCATGCCTCACGATTAAAAAGATTTGTTTTAGATGAAGTTCAGTAAAGCCGATACAAAGCATTTCTCTGGTTGCCTCTTTACCGATACCCATTCCCCAGTAACTAGTATCACCGATAAAAATATGGAATTCTGCACTGCGATTACAAATGTTTGTCAGCTGAACATTGCCTATATATTGCCCGCTCTCGCTTACGCATATTGCATAGCGTTTTTCGTCTGTCCTTTTTATCACTGAATCAAGCCACTTTGTCTCAATGTCTAAAGTGATTTCACGGTCTGGTTTCTTTCCAGTTAGTCTCCAGACAAGGGGGTTGTTTCTCCACAAATATGAGGTCTCGGCATCCTTTATTCTGAGCTCTCTTAAAAAGATTGATGACATATTGAATCCATGGCATCAATAAGATACAACATCTCTCTTTCGCCATACCTTTGGTCAATAGGTAAGGCGACCACTGATGTCATTAGTTTAGACTCGAGAGAATCCGCTCTGATTGGAAAGCTTTCAATACCAGGCCAATATTTTGGTATGTAAATCCGTTTGTTTAACAGACCTTGACGCAACGATTCACCCTCTTGATGGAGCAGGGGATAGGTTAAAGGGCACGCTGAGGGTGTAAGATCAATCATTTCAGACAACATATTGATCCCGCCTAATTTTGAATGCAAATACCTAAAATTTTCAAAGCGCTTCAACTCAACCATGTCCCATGAAATGGACCGCAATATCTTTTGACTCAGATTAGACATTGATTTCATTGGTTGTTTGCTCAATGATGCTTCATTTGTCAAAAAGTCGGAGTAGCCTTCTTCAGCATCAAACTCAGTTCTAACTAATAGATGTTTACATCTATCCAAACTGGTTGTATCTGTCTTTAACGAGATCCCGGTTTTCTCCGCAACATTTTGGGCTATTCCGCCATCTGGAACTCCCACGAATTTTCTTGGAGAATAAAAAGTGGGTATATTTTCAATTGGGGACTCGAAGAGCGCTTGGCAATTGTCAACGATCAGCGATAAGCCTCTGGAAGCCAATGCAGCGACTGTTCTTCCCATCAAGCCAAAATAATTCACGTACACCAATGCCTCGCCATCGCTCAATGATAGATGATTTGGTTCTAATGAGTCCGACAAGGAATAAAATTCATAAGGAATCTGTAGACGGTCTAAGGGTTCTAAGATTGCTGGACACGTAAAGTATGGGATGTGAATTTTTGAATAGTTACTTGAAATTAATGCAAGCTCAAAAGCAGCTCTTCCGCTGTTCACCAACTTTCCGCCCTCTTGGGGCATGGCTTGATTGTTGGATAGCTCCAGTTCCAGGTATCCACCAAGTGCCTTATTATTTGAGTCCAAGTCTTGCTCGGGGTTTGCTAATGCAAATCATCGCTGGGATTAACCTTCTTATTTCTCTTAATTGAAAATAACATTGAAAAAGTCCGAGCCGCAAATATACGTCGAGAACTCTGTGCGAGCTTACTTGATTACCTCCACGTTAAAAGGACCGGCTATTGTTAAAAAAACCGATCTTAAGAACGATTAGTATTAATCAAAACTCCCTTAGCTAGACGAGATCGAATTCCATGAGGATAAATTTTTGAATACGATCTATTGGGTTGAACATCATCACATCTATGATCGATAAAGATGGGATGTAGGAATTCGCAAACTGCACATACTCTACATCTTTGGAGCGGATGAACGAAAGCTCTATGCCTTCCTTTATAAATTCTTTTTTATCGTAAAGATTTAGTCCCCCAATTGGATTTATGTATCTTTGCTCATTGAGCGCCTTACACAGTGCAATAATTTTTTTCTCAGCCTTTGAACTATGATCTATTTCCACCTGAGAGGATATCAAGAGCCTATTTTCTATTCCAAGGTGGCTAAGTGTTTTATCCAGTGAGTTTTTGAGGAAATCGAAAAGATTAGTACTTCGATAGTTAAAGATATCATTTAGTAGGGGTTCTGTTTGCTCAAAATAAGGTGCTCTCTTATAGGCACCAGTAAACTTTCTCAAAACCTGTTCAGCCGAGAAATCATTTGAGATTACCCTTTCATTGATGATCGTAGAATCTGGTGCTTTTTTAATTGGAACTGTAAACACAGAGGCTTCTCCATTGCGGAGCATCCGATTGCGATTTATCCAACCTTTCTTGGTGTATTTAACGTTGTCATACAGGACGAATTGATCTGCCAGTTGAATGAGTTGATAGTAACCGATGTAGGGCAGAAGATATGGTTGCATGATGGCTAACGCCACTAGTTAACTCCACTAATCTTTTCGTTTTTAAACTCAGATTATAGCCTTGAATCCGGGTTTGTGACTGGCGCGCGGTTGCAAAGTCCCAGCTTTTTAAAATTATTTCTCTCGCCAATTTTAGTTTTTTCCTATTGAGTATATTTTTTTGGTTTCTCTAATCAAGTTTCGAAACTCGAATCTGGCCTTTATAATTTCAAATAAGCGAGGCCCTATAGTGCTTATTATATGTTACGAACGCACATAAAGACGACCTGCCTGCTAACCCTTAAGAATCAATACACTATTAGACTTTCCTTTTCTAACTAGATGCGGGGTCAACAGAGGATGTTATTATGGCATAAGGGTATTTTTAGGGTTGAATTGTGTGCATTAGGGCCCCACTCTTCTCCTGGGTGTAGTAAGAGTCCTCCAAGAGTTTTCCGATCGGTTGTAAGTCATTCACTTTGCGTCATCGGTGAACCACAATATCAATAGTAGAACCCCTGAAGGGATTCGGGTGCTATTCAAAAGGTGTCGTCATGGAACCTCAAAAACAGTCGCTTTCAAGTATCGAAGAGGCGCTCATCATTTGCCGCCGCTCATTCGTTGCGGTTGGAGTTTTCAGTTTTTTCATAAATATTTTAATGCTGACACCGATGTTCTACATGATTAATGTATTTGATAAAGCAGTCGGGTCTGGGAGCATGTCTACGCTGACATCGCTTGCCCTACTTGCTGTTTTCCTTTACGTGATATTGGCTCTTTTAGAATGGGTCAGATCCCATGTTTTAATACATATAGCGTCGCGTTTAGACTTACTACTGGCCCCACGGATTTATGAGCTATGTTTCAGTAGCGAGTCAGGACTGATTGACGCAAAAGGCGTTGGTTCGCAACCTCTCACAGATTTAAATGGCCTTCGACAATTCATGGCGGGGTCAACCTGTGCAGTTATATTTGATCTGCCATGGATACCTTTGTTTTTATTAATGATGTTTTTCTTTCATCCTGCGTTGGCGTTGGTAGCACTGGTATGTATCGCGCTGTTGGCCGCGATAGCTGTCGGTAACCAAAGATCTACGACGAATTCCCTCAAAAAAGCAAATGAGATGGCCGGGTCAATTTCGAGTCGCACCCAGCGCAATCTGCGAAATGCGGAGGTCGCGGCGGCGATGGGCATGATGACTCAATTGACAAGGCGTTGGCGAGAAAAACAGGATCAGATGTTACAAGTTCAGTCGCAAGCCAGTAGTGTTGCTGGAGGTTACGGGGCGGTGACAAAGACTCTGACAACAGCCATGCAATCTGCCGCAATTACCACCGGTGCAGTGCTTGCTATTTATCAGGAAATATCGCCCGGTGTCATGATTGGGGCCGCATTGCTATTGGGCAAAACGTTGCAACCAATTCAGCAGGCAGTTAGTGGATGGAGATCATTTGTTACTGCCAGAGATCAATACCAGCGCCTTAACGATCTTTTATCAACCTTCTCTGATCAAAAATCGAAAATGCCTTTACCTGCGATTAAAGGACAATTGAGCGCAAAAAATGCCTTTGTCGTGCCCCCTGGAGGCAAATTACCCACATTGAGAGATATATCCCTCAACTTACCTGCTGGTGCCACTACTATGGTTCTTGGCCCTAGCGCAGCGGGCAAGAGTACGTTGATTCGTGCACTTCTTGGCTTGTGGCCAACTGCACAGGGAGATATCCGGATCGATGGTGCCGAGGCGAAAAATTTTGATCGAGATGAGATTGGTCCGCAGGTTGGGTATCTACCACAAGACATAGAACTTTTTGATGGTTCAATTTCTGACAACATCGCTAGGTTTGGCGAGTTGGACCCAGATCTTGTTGTACAGGCGGCGCAAGACGCAGGGATTCATGAGATGGTTTTAGGATTGCCCGATGGGTATGATACCGTGATTACTGGAATTAGGGGGCTTTTATCTCCCGGACAGAGACAGCGAATTGCGCTTGCGAGAGCGCTATATGGAAGGCCTAGGCTGCTGGTTTTGGATGAGCCTAATTCAAATCTTGATGAAGCTGGAGAGCGTGCGCTCAGCAGGGCAATCGAAACGATGAAGGTTGCTGGTGCATCCATTCTCATGGTGTCACACCGTCAAGGTGCCATGCCCTTAGTTGACTTCCTGATTATCTTGGAGGCCGGAGAGATCACAAGACAAGGGCCTAGAGATGCCGTCATTGCTCAAATTCAGGCTGCGCAAAAACAAGCAAACCAACAAATTCACCCTCATCCGCCAAATAAAGCGACCGGCGTCCCAAAGATCAAGGCAGTAAATAATCCAGAGCAATGAAATGAAAGACGATATTCCAGAATTTTTTCGAGTCATAAAAAATTCTCTTGTTGGCCCTCTACCATCCGCGGCGACTGATTTTAGTGAAGAAGTTTTAGAGTCAGACCGTCATACTCGAAAATTTGGCTATTGGCTGTTGATCATAGTGTTTGGAGGACTGGGTACGTGGGCGATCTTTGCTCCTTTAGAAATCGCAGCTCGAGGCATGGGAACTGTACAAGTAGAGGGTAACAGGAAGCTCGTTCAACATTTTGAGGGCGGAATAGTTTCGGAGATTTTGGTAGCTAACGGCGACTACGTGATAAAAGGAGAGCCTCTGCTTCGGCTTGATACAACTCAAGCGGAGGCAGAAAGGCGAATCGTCGAAGGAAGGATGTGGACTAAGAAGGCACTGGTCGATAGATTAATTAGTGAAAGAGATGATCGCAAGGATATTTTGTTTGCGACCTGGTTGCTTGAAGTGACTGACGAACGGGCATTGGTAGCAGTACAAAATGAATTGGCTTTATTTAAAGCACGGCGTGCCGATAGATTGGGAGAGATAGATGTTCTCGAACAGCGACTTTCTCAATTGGAGAGTCGAATCGAAGGTACCTCATCCGTCGTCGAGGCAAAGGAAAGTGTGGCTGAATCGCTACTTACTGAGCTAGTCGAACTTAAGGATTTACTAGAGCTGGGTTACGTTGATAAACAACGGATACGTCAGTTGGAGAGATCAAGAGCTCAAACCCTTGGTGAGCTAGCTGACTTGAATGCGCAAATTGCTGAAAGTTTGGTAGCTGTTGGTGAAGCTCAGTTAAATATCATCCAAATTGGAAAGCGTTTTAAAACCGAGGTTGTAAATCTATTAACTAAAGCGCAAGAGGATTTGTATGATCTAAAACAAAGACTGTCGGCAATTAGTGACCGCGTGGAAAGAACCGTCATTCGCTCGCCCACTTCGGGTTTTGTATTGGCGTTAAAGCCGAATACTGAAGGCTTGGTGATTGGTACTGGTGAAGATTTGATGTCAATTGTTCCGGATGTTGGTAAACATGTTGTAGAGGCAAAGATGTCGCCGATGGATATTGACCGTATCCGAATTGGGCAAGAAGCAGAAGTTCGTTTTGCCGTTTTTAAGGATGCTTACACAATAACTGGAAGATTGGTGAAAATCTCCGCTGACAGCCTCATTGATGAAATAACCGGGGAATCTTATTTCAAAGCGAAGGTGGAGCTTGTCGAGGAAGATCTTAAGCTCTTGGGCAACGAGCAACTTGTTCCCGGGATGCCAGCAGATGTGTTAGTCAAGACAGGAAGTCGAACATTACTTGGCTACTTAACTTCCCCCTTACGGAGAATGTTTGAGAATTCTTTGATCGAAGATTGAAGGGCTTAATTTTGTAAAAGGCGCAAGGCTGATGAATATCGAGTATGTCCAAAAATTTATTTCTGAGAATCACGAAAAAATCGAGGGCTGGTTTTTTGGTCTAGACCAAGTTGCTTTTTATGATCTTTTTGTCATGCAGAATAGTCTTGGCATTAGTGGTGATATATGCGAGGTAGGCGTTTACAAGGGGAAGAGTCTTACATTTTTGTCCTTACTAAAGGCCCCACAGGAGCGGATTTTTGGATTTGATCTGTTTGAATCAGATCATCAAGATTTAGCAGTCGAGAACATTGAAAAGTTTGGAGACAAAGCGGGAATATCCCTCGTTAAGGGTCCCACAAGTAACATCGACCAAACAGAGTTGGACGCTATGATTTCTTCTCCATTGAGGTTTCTCCATATTGATGCAGGCCATGAGTATCACGAGGTATTAGAGCAACTCTATTTATTTTGTCCATATGTATCTGATCAAGGCATTATCGCTATGGACGACTACCAGGATCGTGAGTTTCCTGGCATTGAAGCGGCAGTTTTAGATTACTCTGAGCACGATAGGCCAAGGCGTTTTGTTCCGTTTTTGGCTGGTGGAAATAAGATGTATATGTGCGCATCACCGATAGCCACTTTGTTACAGGGGCGGCTTTTGGAGCACGCCAATTTAAAGGATCGGTGTCGTCTGACGAGAGTTCGTGACTTTAATATTTTAGTGATGGGCTCAAAGTTGCCGATATCCTCTGAGCAGATCAAACTTCAGCTGGGTGCCTTTAAATTTCCGCACCGAGGGGACCATCATCTCAGCTTAAATGAAAAATCCTCACGGTACGCCCAGATTAGTTTTGGTTCAGGTTCGGGGTGAGTTTTGAAAGAAGCAATACAGCGAGAAGCTGTGTGAAGGAAGTTTTACGGCGAGCATTTGTCAGCTCACTCAATTGTAGATTTGCTGGGATCTATCTCTGGATTGAAGAATACATGGAACTAATTTTTGGCTACAGGTATTGGATAGGACTGATTGCCTTTTGGTTGGGTTTAGTTTCTATTTGTGTCCAAGCAGACCCAGTGAAAGACGTTGCATCACTGTCTCTCCTAGACGCCTACAAGCTTGCAAGGAAGAGTGACCCTGGATTAGCTATTTCGCGTTATAGAGTAGATGGGGCGGAGGCACAGAGGGGTGTTGCAGTATCCAAAATATTTCCTCAAATAAATTTGTTTGGGCAAATTTCTGAGAATGAACTGAAATACAATGGTAGTGCTATCTACCAGGATCAAAATTATCCGGGGGAGCGCTACGGAGTGCAGGTCAGACAAGCTCTTCTGCAGGTCGCCGATGGGCTGGAGGCCAGTCGATTGAATTTGATTTATCGACAATCGAAAGAGGAGCTACTGGTTTCTGAAGCGGAGCTACTTACGACTTTGTTGCAAGCTTATCTGAATGTAATTTTAGCTGAACTAGATAAAGCCCAGTTCGAGAGTGAATTAAAAGCGCTAAATTCCCAGCTCTTGGCGGCGAATGCACTTTACGCTCGCAACTTGCTCCCAATTACACAAGTCTTGGAAACGCAAACTCGAGCAAATATCCTGGAAGCTGATGTTATCATGTCCAAAGGTAATTCAGCTGTCGCTCGTGAGGAGCTGATTAAACTGATTGGTCTTCGTAACTTCGAGTTGGTCGCAGTCCAAGAGAGAGTTGCTCTTCTTGGCGGATTTGCAAACGCGGACAATGCCGTAGAGGAAGCGACACGGCGAAGTCCAGCCATTGCGGTGTCGCAGACGGCATTAGCCGCAGCCAAACGAGGCATAGATCGAGAGAGGAGCAATTGGATTCCAGAAATAGATCTTACCTACAGTTATCAGCACTCGGACGTTGGATTTGACAACCTTAGCTCTCCGCCTCGTGATACCTCGACGATTGCTATAGGCTTCAATTATCCATTATTCCAGGGTGGAGCAGGGTCTGCACGTTTGCGTGGAGCGTGGGCCGAATTTTACACAGCGAAAACCCTTTTAGAGGCAGAGCAACGAGAGAGCGAGGCCCGAGCCAGGGCGGCCTGGCTTAACTTTGAGACAACAGGTCAAAGGTTGATAGCTACACGGCAGGCCATAAAGACGGCAGAAACCGCTGTGGATGCTGCGCGCAAAGCGGTTAAGGCTGGTACAGCGCGGTTTACTGATGTTTTGCTCGCTCTGGCTCAAAACACACGGGCGCAGCGTGACCTTGGCATGGCTAAATTTCAATACGTCTTAAGTTGGCTTGAGCTGGAACTTGCTACCGGGGGTAATCCAATAACTCTCGCCCCAACAATTTCGTCAGCATTACATGGAAAATAGGTTTTGACTGAATGAGTAAGGAAAATATGATTCTGACAAGGTATTAGACCTAACTATAGTTTTTGAGAAGAGTTTTTACGTCTAAATGTAGTCGTTGAACCCGATGAAATGGTGAGAATAAGGATTTTTCAGTGCTTGACTAGCCGTCTCATTACATTTGGTTTGGTACTTAAAATCAGGCATACGGGGGACTAATCGATCATGGCGAATTATGGTGAAAAGTGATCAAGTGAAGAAGATCAGTTAAAATCAAAATTGTTTGATGACGATTCATTTAACTTTCTGCACGAATCTGTCGAGCTGACTGGGGAAGTCGATAGCTTAGTAGGGAGTTTTAAACATTGAGGCTTAGAAAAGTATTTTTTAGGATTCCTTTTGCTGTTTTGCTGTTTTGCTGTTTTGCTGTTTTGCTGTGGCCAGTTTCTGGCTTTTTTAGAGGAATACTCTCAAATAGCAGAATGCCCGCGGGAAGTTTTGAGGCAAAAACGTCACCGGCTGGAACTATCATAGAGAGGGAATTACTCACTAGTTGCTGATCAAAGTTTTCTAACCCCTCAACTGCAACATTGGCGATGATTTCTGACCTCTTCAGGGCGTTTTCCTTTGGGAAATCTAGTATTCAGACTTATAATTAACAGATAATATAAGAAAACTATCAAGGTTTGAGCATCCATGACAGCGTGTCGTTGAGGGAATAAGTCGAACCGATTTCAATCAAGCTCTCGAGTTTACTACGATCACCGGTTAACTTTAGCACCTCATTTTTTCTCTTAAACTCCGGATTGACTCGAATCTCGATTTTATGGCCGCTCAGCGCTTGCGTTGCAGACAAAATTGTTTTGAGTGAGACGGAAACCCCCGAACAAAGATTAACTGTCAAATTGGTTCGCCTCTGTTCAGCAAGCAAACGGTAAAACCGCGCGATATCGCGAACGTCTGAGAAATCCCTCTTAATATTCAAATTACCCAGCTCAATAAACGATTTCTTATTACGAAAATGTGAAACGATTTTTGCAATGAGGAAAGACTCACTTTGACCCCTCCCTGTATAGTTGAATGGCCTGGTTATTACAAGATCGAGCTTGTCATTGAAAGTTTTTGCTAAGTATTCCATCGATAACTTGCTTACTGCATAGTCGTTGGCGGGATATTTGGTAGCATCTTCATCGATGATCTCGAGCCCAGTGTTCCCATAAACATTAGCGGAACTTGCAATAATGATGGATGCTGGGGGCTGTTTGGCCCGGCTTAGAGCGTCAAGCAGGTGTCGGGTACCTAGAAGATTAACATGATAAAAAATATACGGATTATTTTCTTGAACGAATGCTACTCCTGCTAAATGTAGAACCACATCTAGCTTAGCTACCTTTGTAAGACAGGTTAGTGAATCTGGCTTCAATAGATCAATACTTAAGTAACGATTTACGCCTGACTTTTCGCTTACCCCAGCACGCCATACTTCCCAACCAGCATTAGAAAATTCCCTGCATACATATTGTCCTGTAAAGCCCTCGCTACCTGTGATCAAAATTCTCATGAGGATATGTCTAGGTTTGCCTTTGATTACGCTCTAGGTCTGCGTGAACCATCATAGAGCATAGTGATTCGATACATGTTGATACTTTCCAGTCCAGTTTTCGCTGAGCTTTACTAGGATCGCCTAGCAAACGATCAACTTCGGCAGGTCGATAAAATTTCGGATTTACTCTGACGACCGTTTTTCCGTTCGATTCATCAATTCCAATTTCAGATTCATTTTGCCCTACGAATCGTATATCCATACCTACCGCTTTAAAAGCAAGATTAACGAAGTGTCTTACTGATGTGGTTTTTCCAGATGCCAAGACAAAAGTGTCAGGGTGATCAATTTGTAGCATACGCCACATCCCTTCCACGTATTCCTCTGCGTAACCCCAATCTCTCTCTGCATTTAGATTACCCAGCTCTATCAAGTCCTGCTTCCCTAGTTTTATCTTACTCACGGCATCTGTGATTTTTCGAGTGACAAACTCCTTCCCTCTTAGTGGAGATTCGTGGTTAAAAAGAATCCCTGAAACGCCGAAAATTCCATAGGATTCGCGATAATTTATTGTCGTCCAATGTGCGAGAAGTTTTGCAGTTCCATAAGGGCTCCTCGGATAAAACGGTGTCTTTTCCGATTGAGGAACATCTTGCACCTTCCCGAACATCTCGGAGGTCGATGCCTGATAAAAACGAATAGAGGGATCCAACAGACGAATTGCCTCGAGCAGGTTTAGCGCTCCCAAACCGGTTATTTGTGTAGTTGCAATTGGATTTTCAAATGAAGAACCAACAAAACTCTGAGCTGCTAAATTATAGATTTCTGTAGGTTGGAATTCCTTAATCATTCGAATGGCGCTCGTTGGATCGGTCAGATCGCAATCCACCAATTGAAGATGGGAATGGTCATAGATACCGAGATTCTCAATACGCCAGAAATTAGTGGTGCTAGCCCGTCGATATGTACCTATTACGTCATAGCCTTTAGATAAGAGCAATCTACAAAGATAGGCACCATCCTGTCCATTAGATCCAGTGACAATGGCACTTTTTTTCTTTTCTGAATTCAAGTCGATTTATCCTCACTCATTTTATCTTTGGTACCCCGTTTCGGGACGGCTTCGATATACTTCGAAGGGTGCGCCAAATTTTTTACTTCATGTTAATTTTGGCTTTTAAATAAATATCGCTCTTATTTGGGAGTTGCTCTTCTCCAATTGTACAGCCTTACGAAAAGCATAGTATTCCCTGCGAACACAAAATAGGATTTGGACTTCAAAGTTCTAATGATCCCCCATTAAATTTTACTCTGTCTAAGAATTACTAAATGAAGAAGAGGCATCCCGTTGGGAAGCTGACATTTTTTGCAGGGCCAAATCCTTTTTCTTGGTCGATGACCAGTCTCTTCGGGCTATTATGCTATGAAAAAATTAAGGGTTATTTTGCTTGCCTTTTTATTTGAATTCGACTTTGTATTTAAAATAAACAAATTAAAGGTCACCTTTCGCTAAAAATTGTTCTTTTTAAATTCTTCAAGTCACGCGGAGATTTTTCTCTCCAAAATTAGTCGTGTTACCCTTGTGTCGTCTAAGTGCAATCAAAAATCCAATTTGATTTTTTAGTTTTGAAAACTATAGAACTAGGAATAGCCAAATTTACAGGTTGTATTTGGATATCTTCATCTATGAGCCATTAAAAATTAGCTCTAATCTGGCGAGCGAGATCGTTGGGATCTCCGGCCCTAAAACATAAGCCCTTTGGAATTACCTGTCTTACTATCCAACTCATGCCGCTACCCGGTGTATCGGCCACAATGGAGGGCTTTCCAAAAACGGCCGCTTCAAGAATGACCAAGCCAAAAGACTCCGTTCGCTCTATACTGGGGAGGCACAATACATCACACCAAGCATAATTTCGCCACAACTCTTCCTCAGAGACTTCCCCTAAAAGTACCACACGACTAGTCAGGTTTTCGCTCTGGATTAAATTTGATAACTTCTTGTGTTCTTGCCCTGCCCCAATAATTTTTAACTGGCAGTTAGGAAGTAGTGCTGAGGATTTGATAGCGGTATCAAAACTTTTGTAGTAAGTGAGTCTCCCCACACACAGCAAACGGGGGCCCTCACCAGCAACCTTTTGTGGTTGAACCGCAGAGAGGTATTTGTCTGGAATTCGTTTTTCGTCTATAAAAAGTGGTTCAACTCGACATTTCGGCAGGAAATCCTGAAGCGTTTTACTGGAGTCAAGATACGGGACAGAGCTTACTAAAACCTCGTTACAGCGGGATAGCATCAGTCGTTCAAATATTTGATAAATTGAATGGAAGATTTTTAATATCAGGCTATACCGGGATGGCAATACATCGGATTGCCAGTGAATAGTGATGTGGACGGTTTTTTTTCTTGGTAAAACGAGTAGCCAAAATACTGAAATATTTGGCATATGACAATGTATTATCTGTGGCTTAAATTTCTGCATTGCCCTCCACAAAGACCATCCAAATAAAGGTGATATTGGGATAAATGCGAGGTTAAACCAGCGCGCACAACGCCTCACTGAGAACTTCTCGGGGTCACTGTCTACCTTGTCAAAAAGTCGTTTTTCAGTGCTGTGTACCAATGCAATTACATCATCACCATTACTGATTTGTTGGGTTATTAAATCTCTTAAGAATGTTTCCATGCCCCCTCGATGTGGCGGGAAGTATTTGCCTATATGTAGTCTACGCATTGGGAAACCATCACACTGATGTCAGTTATTGAATCAATCTAAGTCATATTTTAGAAGTCGTGCTGTCGGCAGATCTAATTCTATTTTTGGGGCACGATTCATGTGCTTTGTTAGCTCGGCTTCAAAGTCAGTGAGACTGGCCTCTGCCCTACCTAAAAGCAAGATGTATCCCTCCCAGAGAGGTGGAATTTGGTCCAGATTCTTATTGACGGACATAGCTCTGCTGGGAAGTAGTTCAAGCGGCATTCTTTCCGAATCCAATTTAGATGCCGGGTCCGTTGGAATAGTAATGGTAGCCTCTGCAGTTCCCAAGATGGATCGGATTTCGTTCGCAATCGCTTTTAAGTGTGAGCCGGAGTTATAAAACATCGCCGACTTGTAAGGGGTGGGTTCAAACTGTGGTTTTGTAACTTGCGCAACTCGATGTAGCCAGAATGCATCCCCAATAAACCACAATATCATTAGACCTAGCGTAGCAGATAACGCTAAACGAAAACGATTGACAATTAATGAAGCCAAGAGAAATATCAATAATACCGCTGTCGCCGTATTTAAGATCCAGGACAGAGATTTTGGGAACAAAGGTCCTGTATCGACTGAGTTTATAGATTTATGATCAAAAGGTTTAATGTTTAAAAAAGTATTAAAAAGAGTTCCCTGCCCTCAAAGGGCAAACGCAATCTGCGTTAGATACCCTAGCCACTGTAAACAAGGCAGGTTTTTTCGAA
>MDTB01066186.1_pt1 | contig 17457 bp, 15 predicted proteins | sample 811161 | NCBI WGS metagenome assembly MDTB01 (sample SAMN05326650, study PRJNA326480) | marine metagenome | isolation source: seawater | place: Mediterranean Sea | collected 2009
TCATTATCTATATTTTAAAGATGATCTACATTGTGTCAAAGATAATACCTCATGGAAAGATGGTAAATGGAGTGAAGTTATTGCTGGACTTAAAAAACTAAAAAAAAATAACAAAGGAAAAAAAGGATTTAATTACAAACAATTATTTGACTCAATTCAATATTGCAAAGATAATGATATATTACCTGTAAATGTTTTTTTGTTAAATAGAGGGCTTACAGAACAAGTAGCAAAAAGAATACCTTTTAATTTGCTCGATAAAGATGAAATAAGTGAAGTTGAAAAAGTATGGAATAATTATTTGCTAAAATATAGAGATATTTATGAAACTACGCATCAGTGGACTTTTGTATATTCTTTGGCAGTTAAAGGTATCGGTGTTCATCACTCTGGAATTATTCCTATTTTAAAAGAAATTGTTGAAATACTTTATGAATCCAAATTAATAAAAGTATTAATTGCTACTGAAACTTTTGCAATGGGAGTTAACATGCCAACTAGAACTGTTATTTTTACTCAAACTAAAAAATTTGATGGAAGTGGATCTAGGTGTTTAAGACCCGAAGAATATGGTCAAATGGCCGGAAGAGCTGGTAGAAGAGGATTAGATACTTTTGGTACTGTAATTATATTACCTGAAGATGATATGCCTAACGAACAAGATGCTAAGAAAATGATTATGTCTCCACCTCAAAAGATCTCATCGAAACTTGATATAGATTATACTTTTATTTTGAAAAGATTATCTTTAAAAATTGATGAGAATGATGAAACTCCAACTTTAGAATATTTATCAAATTCGATAAAAGATACAATGTTAGCAAAAGAAGTAGATTTTTCGATGAAATCGATAGTTAGAAACCTGGAACAACATAATACATCTCTTAAGGATTATTCAGAAGTAGAAGAATTTTTTGAAAAATTTATTGAATATAAAAATCTTGAGTCAAAAATTGAGGATAATAGAACAGCATTAATCAAGATTTCAAATAAAATTTTAAAGAAATATGAAAGTCAAATAAAAGTTTTAGAAGAAGAGATAAAGCCTAAAAAAGATACACTACAAGAATGGTACAAGTTAGAATCAGAGAAAAATAATTTAGAAAGACAATTGAAGACAAGTTCAGTTCAGTTTGAAAATCAAATTAAAATAATTTTGAATTATTTAATTGAATCTGATATAGTAGTCTTTGAGGAAGATTACAAATTAACTCCATTGGGTAGAATTGTTTCTGAAGTAAATGAATGTAATCCTTTGGTTCTTGGATATATTATATCTAATAATTATTTGAATCAATTAGAATTCAATGAAATTGTTGCCCTATTATCTATTTTTATTGCAGATAAATCTATTGAAGAACCATATTTTAGTGATTTAGATATTTCCAAAAATTTCCACGAGATACTGTCTAATATAGGTAGATTTGTTGATGCAAAAGCTGTTGAAGAGACTGAGATTAATAACGAATTATCATATAATTTTTGGTCAAATTGGGATTTACATTTATCAATGTTTAATGTTACTCTCGAGTGGGCAAAAGGGGATTTAAAATGGAATCAAGTCTATCATTTATATGATACATTTGAAGGTAATTTTTGCCGAAATATCTTGAGATTAGTTAATCTTATAAGGAACGTAGAAAGTATAGCCATTTTGATAAAAAATCATGATTTGATTAACAAACTTGATGGTTATCAAGAGAAGCTGGTTAGAGATATAGTTTTGAACGACTCATTGTATTTATGATTTTTGCTCGTCACTTATTTTAACATTTTTTTTAATGAAAGGAATTAAATTTTTTATAAAATCAGTTACTGATTTTAATATTTTTGGAATATCTTTTAACATATTTAAATTTAATAATTTCATTATGTAAGAATATAAATCTGGACTAACTTGGCTTATTATAATTAAGCCTAAAATAAAATATACTCCTGATTTTAATACTTCCAATGCTACGCCAATTACTTGATTTGAAATTAAAAAGAACATGATCATTATAATTGCTATATTTTTAATATTGATTTGCATTATATTCACTATTAGAAATTAAAAATTCTAAATTATTATATATGCAAGATATTTATTACGTTAAATATTTAAAGTATAAAAATAAATACCTAGAACTAAAAAATAAAATTGATCAAAAGAATATGACTGGAGGGTCTGATAAAAAAGAAGTTTATTTATTTAAAGCAGATTGGTGTCCTCATTGTAAAGCTTTTTTACCAGTCTGGGAAAAACTCTCTAATGATCTTGGTTCACAACATGATTTTGTACTATACGATGGAGATAAAAATAAAGATAAAGTAGATGAATGGAAAGTTGATGGGTTTCCTACTATTATAGTAAAGAAAGGAAATGATGCAATGGAATATATGGGACCAAACGAATATAATTCTGTTTCAGATTTCATAAGGAATATTTAATTTGAAAACATTTCAATAAATTCATCTGAATCACTAAGTAAATTATTTAATTCATCTATTTCATTTTCAGTATTGACAATATTTATTATACTATCAATACTTTCAAGATTATTTAGAAACTTATTGTTTGTTTCTAAAATTTTTTCACTATTAATACTTTGGTCTTTTTTGAATTTATTCAATTCTTTACTTAGTTCGGCAATTTTAATTTTTTTTAATTGCTCACACTCTTTTACTATTTTTTTCTTGCTTTTAGTTTTAATTTTTCTATTTTTATTATTAAATAAATTTAAATTATTATCTGCAGATAATTGTAATAAATTTCTTACTGATTCTTTATTAAAACAAGTTTCGGGAATATTCAAATCTTTATAAAAATCACTTAATTTTATAATATTTTTTTTGTCATCACCCATTTAAAAAAACTAAGGTTTTTTTTTCTTGTAAAACAAACTTTAAAATTATACTAGTGATATTTATACATTAAAATCGAATAAGTAAAACTAGAATTAAAATCCATCAATTCAAAGTTCTTCTTTTTTTTAATAAAATGATCATCATAAGATTTTTTAATATCTAAATCCAGGTCAATTAAATATTTTATTGACATTTTACAATCAAGTATTTTATCCATTAAAATTTTAATATCCTCTGTTACACAAATTCTATGAGCATCATTGTGTCTTAGAATCCAATTTAGAATTTTATCACATAGAGGTTTTTTCTCAACATGAAACAATAAATAATCTTTGTAAATATTTTTGCTAATATCTTCAGGTAGTTCTAATACAATATCTTTTACACTTGACATAAATTAAATTTCTGTAGAGATATAATTTTAATTTCAATTTTTAGTCTTTTATAGACTAAATTATTTAAAGTAAGGCTGAGAAAATAATAATATGATAACATTATTATTCTTATCAATAATATTTTTACTACATTTTCAAATAGATAAAGTTAGTGAATATTTCTTACAATTTAATACTTTATCTTCAAGTTTGGTAATCGAAAGTTTAAAAAAATCGGAATATATTCAACTTGTTAGAGTATTTACTTTTAATCTATTCCACAAGGATTTAAATCATCTATTAATGAATTCTATTGGTCTAATTAATTATGGAACTGCTTTGGAAAGATATTTTAAGAAGTATTCTATTATATTATTTCCAAAAATATTCTTTTTATTAATGTTTTTATCAGGAACATTGACTGTTCTAATAAACTATTTAATTTATCTATTATATAATAACGTTAATATTTATAATCAAACAGTTTGTGGATTATCAGGAGTTTTATTTGGACTTCAGTTTATTTACAGCTATTTGTTCTATAATGATTTCTATATAGCAGCTAAAATCATAACAGCTTCTATATTTTATGTTCATTTATTTTTCCCAGATACAAGTCTAGTAGGACATTTATCAGGATTTGCAAGCGGGATAATAGTTTCTACTATGATTAAATCAAATTAAATTATTAATCCAATTTAAAACTTTTAACCAAACTAATTTTGGATGTAGGTCATTATCGTCTACACCCAATGATAGTACATGATTTGTTCCTTTCGGTAAATATATTTCTTTTATAGGATTTGGTGATTCATTAAAAAATTTTATTGATAAATTTGGATCAGTAATTTTATCATCTAAACCATGAAGTACAAACAAGGGTGCATTAAATAGTTTTCCATTTTCTTTTATCCAAACACTTGTGTTATGACACTCTCTTGCTGTATTTAATCTAAACTTACCTTTGTAACAAAACTTACTTTTTTCTTTTGCTTCCAAAAACTTTTTATTTTTACACCAACAAGATATCTGCGAGCCAGTATCTAGTGCCTGTAGAGTAGGAAAAAATTTAGATAAATTTAATAAAATACTAACCATAATTGGATGAGGCTTTAAAGATTCATCTATTCCACACATTGGACACATTAAAATATATCCTTTGATTCTTGTTTCGTGTTGATACTTGATATTATATTTAATAGCCACAGCTCCACCCATTGACTCTGCAATAATAAATATAGGTACTGAGTCTTTGTATTTTTTTTTAACATACAATATTAAACAATGAAGATCTTCAACTAAATCATCAAAGTTATCAATACTACATCTAATACCATCGCTTTTACCATGTCCATGAAATTCTAATCCATAAAGCTTAATATTATTTGGATAAAATAAACTATCTCTATATGAAATATTATCTTCAGATTCAAAGATTTCTTGAAAATGAGCTCCAATACCATGTACATTTATTACAATAGCTTTAGGATCATCAATAGGTAAACCTTCAATAATATTCAAAGATATGTTGTTATGATTATTTATTTTAAATTCTTTCATGTTAAAATATAAGGAGATTATAAATTAATTTTTAAATCGAATTAAATAAAATTAATTTTATTTATCATAATAATAGATATAACCATTATTAACAATATTGACTAAAGCTGTATCATGTAACTCACTAACATCAGAATCATTGAATAAATACCACTTATCATTTACTTTTCCAGCATATACATAATGTCCGCCGTATAAATCTCCTGAATGATATACTACACCCCTTAGGTTATAATCATATCTCCAAACAATTGGTACCTTAATTTCTTGATTATATTTTGAAACTCTTCTTCCATTTTGTTGATATCGTCTTAACCAAATAATTAAATTCTTGGGCCATTTTGTTATTTCTTTTCTTTGTGATGCAATTCTCTTCTTATTACATTTCTCACAGAAATATTTTTCATCTCCTTCTAATTTAACTTTTTGTTTAGAAAGATTATAACAATCATCCAAATTATTACATTCACTGTTTAAATTTAACATTAAAATTGTAGATTTTTCAACATTAGTGCTAACATTAAGACATGACAATACTTTACATTTAGTTGATGTTGTGATTTCTATTTCAAATATTTTATCTAATAAATTCTTTTTACTACAAACTTTATTAATTTCGTTATTTATGATATCCAAAAGTAACACAATAAATTCAGATGAATCTTGTTGCTGAAATCCTACAAAATTTGGATTTTTATTTGATAACATATCCTTTATAAAGCTAGGACTAATTGAAGTTTTCTCACCCTTGTGATATTCATCAATAATTTGGGTTATTTTAGATAATACTTCATTTTTACTAGAAAATGCTCTGACAATATTACAAAAGTCCAAATTTTGAATTAACATTTGAAGGCCAGAATTTAAATAACATGTATTTCCTAAATTATTAAAACCTTTCATTATTATTATTTATTTTTTATTTATTTAAAGTATTTTCAATATTTTAAAAAAAATTTATTGAATTTTTTAATTCAACAATCAATTTGTCTTTAGGTATAATAGCTTCTAGTTTATTCAAAATTAATTCGACTTTATCTCCAACTGCAAACTTATATTTTTCACCATTGTATTCAATTTCAATTATATTATTACTTTTCTCAACACTAACCAAATAATGAAATTTTAAATTATATAATCTTACTTTAAGAAATCCAATGTCTTCAATATAAACCTCTATTTTGTTAATTGCTATAATATCAGTAATAAAACCTATTCTTTCTATACAATTATATTCTTTGAAAATAGTACTATATATATTATCTAGTTCTATACAACGATGAAATTTCTTAGTTTGTTTATCAAGATAATTTACCCTATCAATATCAATTTCTAATTTAATTGAATCACTATAAGTCAAATAAAAATGTATCCAAGAGTCGATAAATCTCCTGATTGGTGATGTAAAATGACAATAATAATTTACATCGAGAGTTGTATGATAATTTTCGGTCATGCTATAATATGCAGATTCTATATTTTTTTGAAATAAAATTTTTCCAATATCTTTCGTAAATTCTTCAGTGTTAACTATGCTAGAATCAACTTTAATTCTATTGACCCTATATGGAATTTTATCTTTTAATTTAATTCCAATATATTTATTCGTTTCTTTCATCCAATAACTTACTAATTCGTGATAATCATCTATATTTTCCAATAAATTGGTAAAATCTTTTAATAATCTACTACTTTTATAATTATCAGCATTGTCATAAGTTAATTTTTTCTTATTTATAACCAAACTAGGAAAATCTTCAGTTCTAATTAATATATTATCTTTATAATGGTAAAATACAGAATAACATGGCTTTTCCTCACCTTCAAATAAACTTGCCTTATTTGTCACTTCTAATCCCCAAAGATCTTTTCTTTCTTCATTTATGTAAAGAGTTGAAAATTGATAATACATTTTCTTCTTAATTGAATCTGGAGAAAGCCAACATATAGGTTGTGCAATATGAACTCCTATAGTTGTTATATCATCATTTATTTCAATCGATAATGCATCATCAATATCCATACAATCTTTTGGGTCTATACTAAACAATTCAAGTTTTCTCAAATCCTTTCTAGAAATAGACTTTTCGTAATTACTCTCCTCTATTTTAATTTTTTTAGGAAAAATATTATAGTGATTTAACAAAATATTAATCATATTTTCTTGGTTAAATAATCCTAATACTTCAACAATTTCACCTTTTGGTAACTTATCTTCCCATGATACAAATTTAAATTTAAGGGCTATTTTACCTTTTAATTTACCACCATACGATATGATAAAATTTGGTAATGTCATATCTAAAGGAGTAACTGAATAAAGAGTATTTCCCTTACTATTTTTACCAAATTTACTAGTTTGAGAAGTTGAAAAAAAACCTACTAAAAACTTTGATCTTACATCAGAATGAATCAAATCAAAATTATCATCAAGTAAATCTCCAACAAAAAATTTATTAGTTAATTCCGATTTTATATAATTCAAAGAATTATTATTTTTTAGATATGCTATATTATCATGAATTTCAAATGAATGTGTCATATTAATAGAATTACTATTCATATAACAAAAATTTCAATTTTAAGAAAAGAAAAAAGGGTCTTCTTTAGTTGGGTCTGCGATTTTTAAATCATTAGTTATTTTAACATTTTTAATTTCTGGTTGTTTTTTGCCATCGTCTAGTGGCAAATACTTGGAAGTTACTACAATATTTTCATCGTATTGAAACAACTTTTTAAAATTAGGGTTTGAGGTTGACTTGGATTTAGTAGGATCCATATATATTGACCTAGAAAATAATTTTTTTTTATTCCTAACTTATTATCAAAAAAAGGTTTAAAAATATTAAAAAATTTAGGAAAAATTGATAAAGAATTGTTATAAACTAACAATATCATATTATGGCTATTATCTACAGACTAATCGGAATTAATCTAAATCCGGGTACTAAAACGGAACTGAATCATGATGTTGAGTTGAGATCAATTAATCTCTCAAAAGTAATTGAATTTTTTAAAAAATTTCAATTAACTAACGAATTAGAATCTATAAAATTCATAACTGATAGTGAAACAATGAGAGAAGAAAAAGAGTATGAAGTAAAAAAAGAAGAAAGGGTAATTTTTGTTTTTACGTCTAGTAAGGAAATTAAAATTAAATTATCTGAAATATTTAGAATCAATGGTTATATTCAGAAAAAAAGATCTGAATCAAAAACTTCAGTAAAATCTGATCCTGATCCGGAAATAATCAAACCAATACCATTTGATCAAATTAAATTTGATGAAGAAACTATTAAAGAGTCAAATGCTGAAACAATAAAATTATTCAATAATGATGATTTTATTGAATTATTGAGAATATTCTCTTCTAATCCTGATATATTTAAAAAATTCTCCTCTTATATTTCTTCAGGTGATGTAATTATAGATTCAGAAAGGTTCTTGAAAAAAGAAAAAGTTGATATGACTGAAAATTTGAATTATATTAAGAGTCTAAATTTGAAAAATATGACTGATGAAAAAATTATGACAGCATTGAATAAATTTAATGGACACCTAAATTTATCACTAAGATATCTGTTATGTTCAGATGCATTTATGATGTAATTAAATTTGAAAAAAATTGATTATCAAATCATAAATATATTTATGACTTGATATATGTTTCGTAATAAAGGTAATAAGAAGTATAAGAAAAAGGGTGCTAGAAAGGACGAAAAGCACACCAAAGATACTAAAGGTTTCTGGGAATACAGTCACTTTCAAAAAGAATTTAAAAAATCTGATGAAGAATTAATTAAAAGAAAATTATCAGATAGAGGCGGTTTTGATCCGCACAAAACTCAAGATTATATTAATCCTCCAAAAACAAAAGAACAAATTATCGAAGAAAAAATTTTAAACGGAGAAAAAATTAATAGTAAAGAAAGCATCGTTTATAATAATTATAAGGATAAAAAGATAGCAGCAATTAATAAAGACTTGAATTTATTGGAAAAATATGGAGTCAATGCTGAAGTACAAACTAGTGATGGAAGAAAAAGAAAACTATTACTAACTCTTAATCTATTGCTAAAAAAGGGCGATGAAGTAAAAATTACTCATATTTATCTTAAACTAAAAGATGAACAATTTAGTCTTACACCTCAACTAGAAAGAGAATTTTCTGATTCTTTGCAGAAGATGAATGATATTGTAAAAAAAGTAGATATTATCAAATTGCAAATGACTCAGTTACATAGTTGCCAACCTCCTCTTGATCAAAAAGGGTTTGTGAAACTAGATGATTTTCAGATTGAAGTTATTAACAATTTAGATAATAACATTTCTACAATTGTTTCTGCTCCAACCTCAGCAGGTAAATCTGTTATATCAAATTACCACATAAAAAATAAGTTAAAATTATTAGTAGTTTTACCAACTGATGTTCTTGCTTGGCAGCATGCGGCATACTATACAAAATATTTAAATTTTAATGTACCAATTATTACAAAAAGTCACCAATCAAGTCCACGTAGAGAAGAGCTTTTAAAATTAGTAAATAGTTCAGATGTTCTTGTTGGTACTGCAGATGATATATTAGATTTTCTTCCTATGATAAAAGTATCTTATGATTGGGTAATATTTGATGAAATACATATGATTGGTGAAATTGAAGGATCATCAATGGAACATATTGCTAGACTATTTTCTAGTAAAAAGTTTCTTGCTTTGTCAGCTACTATTGGTAATATTGATTACTTAAAAGGTTGGTTTGAATCAATTGGTTATAATCCTGTAAGTGTAGTTAAATGTGAAAAAAGATTTTTTAATTTGCAAAGATATTCATATGATACTACTAATAACAAACTAAATAGTATTCACCCAATAGGAATGGTTGATGATAAAGACTTTGAATCAGGTAAAGTTTTAGAAAAGTCGCTACAACCAACTCCTCCTGATATTTGGGACTTTGCAGTCAAATTATCTAATGTGACAAGTTTAGGCAAATTAGACCCATACAATTATTTTGATAGTAATATTAGGATAACATTAGATATGTCTAATAAATACTTTAATGATATTCTGAAAAAGGCAGTTCAATTGTATAAAAATAAAAAAAATACTGATAAGATAAATAAAATAATTGCCGGATATAGACAAACAAATTTACATAATGAAGATATTGATTTGTTAAAAGTAATATTACACTTAAAAGAAGTCAAAAAATGTCCGGCAATTATATTTCAAGAAAATTCTACATCATGTATGAGACTTGTTAGACAGTTCGCAAAACAAGTAGAAAATGCAGAATCTGAAAAATATCCCAAGCTTTATGAAGATAGATTAAAAGAAATTAAAAAAGCGAAAAAGTTGGAAAAACAATATGACAAGAAGAAAATAGACGAGATTCCTGACAATAAACTCCATAAAATTCAGATGGATGATGTAAAATCTTCAGAGATAGAAGCTCCAGTTGTAAATATATCATTACAAGAACCACATAAAGATTTTATTTTTAATGATGATATGATTATAACACAATCAGTTGTTGAAAATTGGATGATTGGTTTGAGAAAGTATTTTCCAAGTAATCAAGATGGTTATCACTGGTTGATAATTATGCTTTGGAGGGGTGTAGGAGTTTATGTAAAGGGTCTACCTGATCCATATTTAAGATTGGTACAGGAACTTGCATCGAGTAAAAAATTAGCAGTTGTTTTTAGTGATAATTCCCTAGTATTTGGAGTATCTATGCCGTTTAGAACAACTGTAATATTAAGAGATTTTATGACACGCGATACTCTAAATTCAATGATGTATTCTCAGATGGCGGGAAGAGCAGGTAGAAGAGGTCTTGATAAAGAGGGTAATGTAGTCTTTTGTGGATACTCATTTGAACGTATAAAAGATTTATCAATTAGTTCATTACCTAGCATAGTCGGAAGGGATACAATGATTTATCCGGTTGAGATAGGTAAGAAGATTGCAATTAATTCTAATAACGCATGTAATTGGGATAGAATCAAGATTAATTTTTTGCATCCAGATTTAAATAATGAAGTCTCATCAGAGTTTTATAGTGACATTCATAATAATATGACAAGTGAAGGTGGTTGGGATTTTGTCATAAACGGTGATAATAACCATGATATTATGGTATGGAAACTAAGAAAAGATATAGATTGCATTACAATACCGATGCTGATACCGGAGTTTAAGAAATGTTTTGATACACTAAATCCAACTGTTAAAAAGTTTCAAGTTGAAGCTGCTTTATTTCTATCTCATTTTATTCATATTAAGGAATGTGATAATAAAGAATCATATGTTTTACCAGGAAGTTCATACTTAGACAAAGGTTTAGCAAGCAATTTGAAATCTTATGCAACTAACCTTGGTATTGATATACCTGAGAATATCGACTCTAAAGTTTACACTTGTATTGACAGAAATAAACTTTTAGATTTAGGAAATGAACATGATAATGATCTACTAAGAGATAGGTTGTTTGAGTTTAGTGAAAAAGTCAGACATATTCAACATTATTTTTTCCATTCTAATTTCATTTCAGTAACTAGATTGTTAGGAAAACTACTGACAAGAATTTGGTGGATTTATCATATGAGTTCACCATTAATGAAAAAAATGCATTCTTATGAAGAAGATATAACCCCGGAAGAGGATTCTGATGAAGATTCTGATGAAGAATATGAAACTGATTCTGATTCTGAAGAGGCTTAAGTTGTATAACAAAAAATTATTTTTTTATGGCTATAATTAATGAGTAGTCAGTACTATGATAAATATTTAAAATATAAAAAAAAGTATTTAGAAATAAAAGAAAATAAAAAAGAAATAACTGGAGGAGGAAAAAGATACTTACGTGGCGATGATGGAAAAGTAAATATAAATAAAGTTGATAAAGAAGATATAATGACTTTAACTCCTATGGGATCACCAACAAGAATGAATACTTTTTTACTTGGGCCAGAAATAAATTTTATAGCTAATAAATGTTCAAAAGAAAAAGATATGAAAAAACATTGCACTCCAGAAAATATTACTAACTTGTTAACACAATTTTATAACTTTGAAACTACTAATGAAAGTGTTAAGAAAAATTTAAATAATGTTTCAAAAAGTACAAACCTTAAAGTAGATTTTATTGAAAAAGTCTTGAAATATCATAGATTATGGAAAACTGAAAAATTTCTAAAGTTTGAATAGAACTTTTAAAAAAAATTTATTTAAAACTTTTTTTAAAAAGCTCTATATATGAAGTCACATAGACATGGTATGAGACAAAAGTGGAAGAAAAAAAGACAAAGAAGACTAAAATCAGCTAGAAAGGCAAGAAAAAATAGATCCAAGTAAAATAAATTTAAATTATTTTCTAAAAGATTGTAATGAAAATATCAGGAAGCATTGGAATTACAATATTAGTGAATAAAGATATAAAAGTATTTCTGTTAGCAGATGATCATTCTAGTCAAATTTATTGTAAAAATATTGTTAAAGATTTAAATAATAAAAATCATTTGGAAATAGAAGATCTATTAAAAAAAGAATTATATAAAGGAAATAAAATTTTATTAGAAGAAGTACCAAAAGATAATAATCATGAATTAATTGATTTATGGCCCAATTCTCCACATACTCAAGATTTAAAAAATTTATTTTTTCAAGAAGATGGTATCAAAGGAACTGATATAAGACCTTTTTTAGTTCCATTCTCGTGGGAGTTAACTTTAGAAGAAAATGAAATGAGTAAAATTTCAATTAAAGATTATGCTAAAGATCTTGATAATTTTTTTAATCGAAAAGGTGATTTCTTTGAAAAGTATTTTTTACCAGTTGTAAAAAAAATAAAAATCAAGAATAAAGGCTATCGAATTGAACTTAATAAATTAAAATCATCATATTTAAATTTAAGAAAGACCTTGGATGACAAACCAGTTATTTATTATTTTAATTATAATAGAGGATTGTTAGAAAATATTTCTGAGTTATGTGATGAAATTATGGAATATTACACAATTCTTAATCTTTTTGGAGATGATAAAAAAAAATTAATTCATACCGGTTTGATGCATTCAAGTAAGATTATTAAAAGTTTAACTAATTCTTATGATTTTGAAATAGTATACCAAAATGGAATTAATAACATAAATAATTTTTCTGGAAAATCAACTTCTTGTATAAGTTTACCTGCAGATTTATTCGAAAAATGAATTAAAAATAAATTTTTAATTCATTTTAAATGGAGTTTATAGAAAGTGAAACAATTTATAAAAATTATGATTGTGATTTAGAAAATGTAACACAACAATTAGAAAATTTTGGAGTCGCAGTAATTCCAAATATATTAAATGAAGAAGAAATAACAAATATGAGGACCGGTATATGGGATACCTTAGAATACCTTACTGTCAACTTTGAAAAACCAATTGATAGAAATAATCAAGAAACATGGAATACATGGTATGAATTATACCCATCGCATTGTATGTTACTACAAACATATTCAATTGGACACTCACAATTTATATGGGATATTAGACAGAATCCTAAAGTTTCTAATGTTTTTTCAAAAATTTGGTCATGTAATCCTGATGAATTAATAACTAGTTTTGATGCAGTTTCATTTCATATTCCACCTGAAATAACTGGTAAAGGGTGGTATAAGAATAATGATTGGTTACATGTTGATGCATCATATACTAGAAAGGAATTTGAATGTGTACAAGGATTTGTAACAGGATATGATATAAATGAAGGAGATGGTTCTTTGACATTTTTAGAGGGATCTAATAATTTTCATGGAGAATTTGCAGATGAATTTAATATAGAAAGTGAGAATGATTGGGTTATGTTAGATCAAGATGGTTTAGATTTTTATCAACAAAAAAAATGTGAGAGACATAATATAAGGGCCAAAGCAGGTTCATTAATATTATGGGATAGTAGAACTGTACATTGTGGTATGGAGCCAAGTGAAACGAGGTTAAACCCAAATTTTAGATTGGTAACATATGTTTGTATGACTCCTAGATCTTGGCAAACTGAAGAAACTTTAGAATTAAGAAAAGAAGCATTAAGTAAATTATACATGACATCACATTGTCCTCATAGACCCAAATTATTTCCAAAAAAATTATATTATAATGGACAAACTATAATTCAAACTGAAGTACCAATTATTCAAAAACCAAATTTAACGGAATTAGGTTTAAAATTATCTGGATATTAAAAAAGAATTAAAAACAAGTTTTTAATTCTGTTAATGAATGTTACTAATATAGAAGATACTAAGGTTTTTTTAAATAGATCTGATGTAGATGATGAAACATTTAATTTAGTTTCAAAAATGCATTCATCTCCTGTTTTAGATCATATTAGAGTTATGCCAGATTGTCATAGCAGTTCATATTGTTGTGTTGGTATGACATCATTAATAGACGATAAAGTTATACCTCAAATTGTTGGAGGTGATATTGGATGTGGAATAATAGCCTATAATTTGAACAAGATTTTAAAAGAGAAACAATATAAAAAAATAGATGATTATGTAAAAGAAAAAATACCAATGGGAGATCGATCACATAAAAAACCAATAGTAGATGACGAAAATATGGAATCAATATATAAGAAATGTAATGTTAAGTTAGAATTTTTAATGGAAAGATTTCCAAACTATAATTACAATAAATTTAAATTTGATAAAAATTATTATTCAAAGTTAGTATCGAAATTAGATGTAAAAACAGGATCTACTAATTTTCTAAGATCATTGGGAACATTAGGAGGAGGAAATCATTACATTGAATTTAATAAAGAAGAAAATGGAAATTGTTATGTTTCTATTCATTCTGGGTCTAGATATTTAGGCCAAGCAATATGTAATTTTCATCAAAATAGAATAACAAATAAGGAAACTTATGATAAAAAAAGATTTTTAAATAATTATTTAGATGGCGATAATATGGTAGAGTATTTAATTGATATGATATTTGCTCAAGAGTTTGCTTCTTATAATAGACTAGTTATGTTACAGGTTATATTACATGGTTTAAATATTGAATATAATGAAGAACAAGTAATTGAAACTATTCATAATTATATTGATTTTGAAAGAATGATATTAAGAAAAGGGGCAATTAGTGCTGAAGCAGGAAAGCAATGTATTATTGCATTAAATATGAGAGATGGTATTTTAATGTGTAAAGGAAAAGGTAATGAAGATTGGAATTATTCATCAGCTCATGGGTGTGGAAGAATAATGAGTAGACGTGATGCTAATATGTGTTATAATTTGAAAGATTATAAAAAATGTATGGAAGATATCTATTCAACATGTATAAATAAAGATACATTAGATGAAATTCCGTTAGCTTATAAAGATGTAGAAATGATAAAAAATTCAATTGGCGATAGCGTAGAAATAATAAAACAATTGAAACCGATAATAAATATCAAAGGATATTGAACCTACAAGTTTTTTTCTAATATTTTGTATATGAAACAAATAATATATTATAAAAAAGGTTGGAATCTAGTATCATTTTTATTTGAAATTAAAATTATTAATTTAAAAAATGATTCAAATATTTTAGAAATTAAATCTGTAAATAGTTCTTATAATTCATCTGCTCCAGATTTTTTTAATAATTTAAATTCTATAAAACTAAATGAATCCTATTTTATTAAATGTCAAGAAGATAAAGAATTTGTATTAGAAGGTGATTTTATAGATGAAATAGAATATACTATTTCAAAAGGATGGAATTTATTTGGTTTTCCATTTGACTTTAAATATGATATATCAAAATTACCTTCCGAAATTATAGAAGTTAAAGGTAAATCAGAATCTTATAATAGAGAAGTTACTGAATTTAACACTCTAAACTTTTTAGAGAGCGACGAAGGTTATTGGGTTAAATCAAAAGATAATATAACATTTACTATTAAAAATACAAATTTAATTGAAACTTATGACATTGCAATTATCGGTGCAGGTCCAGCAGGATGTATGTTTTCAAAAGTAATATCAGAAAGTGATAAATTTAAAGATAATAAAATTGTTTTATTAGAAAGAGGAAGTTTCAACATTAAAAAAAATTTTGATCTAAAATACAGAAATATTCTAAGTTGGCAAGATGCAATGCTTGATTCAAATAATTCTGAATCATTTTTATCTTCAAATAACAAAATTATTTGGGTTGGAAAAGGTTTGGGTGGAGGCACTCTACATTTTGGATTACAATATGTAGATGATATTGAACTGTACAAAGATATTCCTGAAATAAAATACTATTTAGAATCAGTAAATAATTTAACAAAAACTCAAAAATTTGATTATGATACTAAATCAACAGGATTATGGAGAGACATTTATGATTTTTTTAAAAATGAAGATATTGTTTTTTGTAATAATAAAATTTATTCCGATGATATAAAAAACAGAATAAGATTTGTAGCATCAGATTTACTAGATGGTTTACCAATAGACATAAAAACAAATGCAGAAGTAAAAGAAATCAGATTTGAAGATAATAAAGCAGTTGAGGTATTATTAACCAATAACAAAATTATAAGATTCAAAAAATTAATACTAGCTTCGGGTGCAATTGCAAATGTAAAGATATTAAACTGCTCTCAATCATCTATTTTATCAAAATTACCAATAGGACAAACAATATTTGATCATGCGGGAATCAACTTGTATTACAGTCCAAGTAAAGAAGATTTTAATACTAAATACATACCAATTGGTCATTTACAAGTTAGATCAAAAGATTTAAAATGGCAAATTTATTTAAATAAATCAACACAGTCTCCTTTTTTAATAGTTACTATAGCCCAGGGTTTAAAAAATAGCAACAAAGGATCACTAGAATTTAAACCAGATCAATCTATCTTCATAAATCACTTTAGTGATTTAGATAAACCTGATACATTAATTGAAGCATTTAATTATATTGATAAAAAGTTAAATGAGTTAGGATTCTCTAATGTTCAACCAGAAACTATTAATAATAAATATATAATGAATAATTTTGATTCAATTTATCATTATCATGGAACATGTCCATTTAATAAGGTTGTAGATAAATATCACAAAATTATTGGAACAGATAATGTTTATATTGCAGATAATTCTGTTCTAAATAAATCTGTCCCAGGATCAACAAGTGTTTCTTCAATGACATTAGGATATAGATTAGCAAAGTTAATGATAGATCCTGAATTACTAACAGTAGAAAGAAGAATAGATTTACTAGAATCCGAAATTGAAGAATTACAAGACCAAAAAAATAATTATTATACTGAAGATAAATTAAGAGATATGTGGACAAAACAAAATAAAATGTATGTTATTATTCAAAATGATGGAACAAGAGTTGGCGTAGGTAATAAATTTGTTTATGATATGGGTAACTTTTGGCGTGGAGGAGGACATCCTGTAAATTTAGTTGGTTACTTGGAAAGTAATAAATATGATTTCACAAATTTATTAATTAGTAGACACGGATCATACTCAGCTTGGAGATTGGAAAGAGGTGGAGCAATCAAAGTAGGCGAAGAATATGATGGTAGATTAGATCAACAAATATCAGATAAAAAGAAATTAATAAAAGAACTACTAGAAAAAATATCAAAAGATTCAAATGAAAGTTCAAATTCTACTAAA
>MDTB01193971.1_pt1 | contig 17457 bp, 18 predicted proteins | sample 811161 | NCBI WGS metagenome assembly MDTB01 (sample SAMN05326650, study PRJNA326480) | marine metagenome | isolation source: seawater | place: Mediterranean Sea | collected 2009
AGGCCAGGGAGCCATGCCCCTGGAAGATACCCGCATTTGTAGCAAATAGATGATTCCAATCCGAATTCTTCCATATCTATTCTAGAAGCGCGGGGCCTTTCAATGTTGAGTGAATTTGAATTGGTCAGAAGCAATTCCTTAAGGGTTCAGTCCGTGCCCTAGGCACAGGGTTACCATGACAAACTGGGACCGAGACCATCTTAGTTCGCTGGGCATTAATGTCAAGCTTCCCCTCAAGAGGGGTTTTGGGAAAACGGATAGAATAGATCATTGGTGGACAGAGCCAACATGGATGGCAGTTGCGCTTACTGTAGCTTTAGTCTACACCGCGCTCAGAGTGGTATTTTGGGATGGTAGCATTCATTATGACGATCATAGAGTCACCTCGCCAATATTCTCTCCAGATGTTTTACACATGCTCCACATTACAAATCATCCTGGCTGGATGAATTCAGCAATGCTTATTCTCTGGATTCCATTTGGATTTAGAGGAACCTGCTATTACATGAGAAGAGTTTACCACCGGACTTTCTTCCAGAATCCTACGGGATGTATGGTATCTAAGCCTGAAGCCAGCTATTCTATTGGGTACAAGGGCGAGAAGGGGCTGTTTATACTGAACAATATCCACAGATACATGCTCTACTTAGCCATAATGGTACTTTCTGTAAAATTTTATGATGTTGTTTTAACAACTCAGTTTGATAATGGAACCACGGCTATCTCTATCGGCACTCTAGTGTTGGGTATTGAGGCGTTCCTTCTATTCATGTATGTGGCCTCCTGCCATGCTTTCAGACATCTTTTTGGAGGAGGGATGGATCAGTGGAGAGGAGGCATCTCGGGAGTATTCGGTGCTATTTACAGGTGGGTTAGTGGAGTCAATGTCCATCATGCATTCTGGTTTTGGACGAGCCTGGCCATGGTTTTCCTAGGTGACTTATTTGTCTGGGCGGTGGCTGAGGAATTCATTTCAGATCGGATCCTATTGGGGTGGTAATTATGGATGAGGACTACTCGGTTCACGAATATGATGTTGTAATCATAGGTGCTGGTGGAGCTGGACTCAGGGCGGCAATAGAGGCCAGCTCATCTGGTGCAACGGTAGCCATGATTTCCAAATCTATGTTGGGCAAGGCACACACTGTAATGGCCGAAGGAGGAGCTGCGGCGGCACTGGCTAACAAGGATGAGCGAGATTCTTGGGAGACTCACTTTAGAGACACCATGAAGGGTGGAAAATATCTGAATGATTGGAGAATGGCAAGAATTCATGCACAACAGGCACCTGATAGAATTAGGGAGCTGGAGCAGTGGGGAGCTGTGTTTGACAGGACTCCTTCTGGACTGACGAGTCAGAGAAACTTCGGAGGACACACATATCCCAGATTAGCCCATATTGGAGATGCAACAGGTCTGGAGTTGATTAGAACATTACAACAGAGGGGGATTCATATGGGCATGGATGTTTTTATGGAGTTCACGGTGAGAAAGATTTTCAAGTCAGAAGGCAGAGTTTCTGGTTGCTTCGCTTACAGTAGGAATGATGGTTCCCTCCACGTATTCAAAGCCAAATCAATAGTCTTGGCAACTGGAGGTGCAACTAGATGTTGGGAAATTTGCTCCGGGTCTTGGGAGTATACAGGTGAGGGGTATGCATTGGCATACTTGGCAGGAGCTGAAATGGGAGATATGGAATTTATTCAATTTCATCCCACTGGCATGATTTGGCCCCCCTCGGTTAAAGGAATCCTAGTCACAGAAGGAGTTCGTGGAGAGGGAGGGAAGCTTCTCAATAATGAAGGAGACAGGTTCATGTTCAATTATGTGCCAGAAATGTATGCTGAAGAGTTTGCAGATACGATCGAGGAAGCTGAAGCTTGGGTTAATGAAGTCATAACTGGAAAACTTGCTACCAAGAGGAGGCCCCCTGAGCTGCTTACTAGAGATGTGGTGGCTAAGGCGATCAATAGTGAACGTGCTGCTGGGCGTGCGTCCGAGCATGGGGGTGCGTACCTAGATATTTCATGGAGAGACGAAGAAGAGATCAAGAAGAAGCTTCCTGGGATGTATCATCAGTTCAAGGAATTGGCAGCAGTTGACATCACCAAAGAGCCGATGGAAGTAGGTCCTACTGCTCACTACGTGATGGGCGGAGTGAAGGTTAATTTTGATACTCAAGAAACCTGTATTAAGGGGCTTTTTGCCGCGGGAGAGGCGGCAACCGGACTTCATGGGGCTAATCGACTTGGGGGCAACTCCCTTTCAGATTTGATTGTCTTTGGGAAGATTGCTGGGGAGCATGCAGCTTCTTCCGCTAAAGAAATTGAGCAGTTCAAGGAAATTCCTGAATCTGAAATCAAAGAAATAATCAAAGATACCCTTGCTCCTCTGAGTAGGGACGAGGGAGAGAATCCTGCTGCGGTGGTATCAGATTTGAGGAAGATGATGCAAGATAAGGTCGGAATAATTAGAACAAAATCTCTACTTGAAGAAGCACTAACTGATCTTGATAATTTAGAAGATCGATCTAGGGTTGTTTTCGGAGGAAGTGGCAAGACCTACAACCCTGGATGGCATCAATCTCTTGAAATCGGAGCCATGATAGACGTGAGTAGGATGTGTACTCTAGCTGCCCTTAGAAGAGAGGAGAGCAGGGGTGGGCACACAAGAGAAGATTTCCCTGTTCCTGATCACTCGCACTGGGGAAAGGTGAATAGCGTTATTTCAATGAACGATGCAGGAGAAATGGAGATTGGTTTCGTTACATATCCTCCTATTCCTTCTGATTTGAAGGAATTATTAGATTCAGAAGATTTGCAGGAGGAGGAGTGATTTTGGGGGCTGTAACATTCAGTGTATTCAGAGGAGTGCCGGACCAAGATGGTGATCCTTTTGGAAAGATGGTTGACTATACCATCGAATTGGACGAAGGAATGGTGGTTCTAGACGCAATTCATTCCATACAAGCTGAGTTTGCTCCAGACCTAGCTTGCAGGTGGAACTGTAAGGCTGGTAAGTGCGGTTCTTGCAGTGCCGAAGTAAATGGAAAGTCCAGACTAATGTGTATGACTAGAATGGATGAGATTCTGGAAGAGACTCCAGAAGGAGAGGCGGTTGTAATCAAGCCAATGCAAACATTTCCACTAGTTAGGGACCTAGTTACCGATACCTCTTGGGCGTATAAGACAGATAGGAGGATTTCTCCACTGAGTGGGCCGGAAGATACCGATTGGGTATTCTCCCAGCAAGAAGCGGATAGGGTGCAGGAGTTTCGCTCTTGTATCGAATGTATGTTGTGCGTGAACACTTGTCATGTTATGAGGGAGCATCAGAAATTCGATGAGTTCGCCGGACCTAGGTTCTTCGTCAGACTAGCTAGTTTAGAGATGCATCCTTTGGATGAGAAGAGCAGGATTCCAGAAATTAAGGATGACTTTGGAATAGGTTATTGCAATATTACAAAATGCTGTACTGAAGTGTGTCCAGCAGGCATTAACATAACTGATAACGCAATTATACCACTAAAAGAAAGGGTGGTCACCGAGTTCTACGATCCAATCGCAATGATTGGCAAAAAGCTTGGCCTCAGGAGCTAGGCAACTGGGACAATATTGTGTTGGGCCTTATTCTGTGTAACCTTTTCAAGCCTAAAGACGCTTGATGCCGGTCTTCTTTACGTTAGCCTTCCAGATTTTATCTGGAAGGTAAGCTGGACCGCCTGCGCCTTTGGACTCAAGAGTTCTCCAGCCTTCGAAGCAGTGCACTCTGTTGGTGCCTCGCTCTCTCAAATCGATGTTTGTGTGACCTCTTCGGGCCGCCTTTAGTGCGGCTCCTCTTGGTTGACTGTTAACAAACACCTGGCTTGTGTCCTCTCCATTTTCCATTAGTACGAAGTACTTCTTTCCTGACATTTTCAGCATACCTCCATTCGCTTGGTAAATTACAGAGATAATGAAGTTATTGGGTAAAAAAAGAGCTACTGAGCCTCATTGGGAGGTTTTTCGCAATAACGAGAGTTACATTTCTGCACAGGCGAGAGTCTTGGTATTAGCCACGCCAGGTATTGCCCTGATAGATTCTACAACATGACGAGCAATCTCGCCCATGTTGGAAGCCTCTATTTTCACAATTAGATCATAGTCTCCAAAAAGCATACTCGCGTCAGTCACGCAATCTAAGGACAGGGCGACTTTGTGGACATCTGACTCACTACCTGGCTCAACATTGACCAACACATAACCGGCGGACATACCTCCTCTAGTGGGCATTGTCGAATGAATGCATCGATTCAAAGCTCGATTATTGTCGATGGTTACTTATCAGATGACCCTCCTTGTCATAATATGGCGGAGACAATAATAGTGAGGGAGTGCCGCCATGGACAGGTAAGAGTCCAATTTGGAAATATCATTAGAGTAGAAGGAGATGTGATGGTTATTCCAGCTAATAATAGGTTGGCAGGCAGGGAAGGTCTTGATGAAAAGATGCAGTTGGCGGCCGGAGAGGAGTTGCGTGCGAGATGTACGGAGATTGCTGTAGAGAGAAGGAAAGAGGGGAAGCAACCCTGTGGAGTTGGTGAAGCAGTTACTACTCCAGGTTTCAACTTGCCCGCGGAACATCTAGTTCATGTTGTAGGGCCCGACTGTCGCAGGCCAAATCAAGATAGCTTCAGGAGAGAGCTACTGGCTAATTCTTATAATGCGATGTTTGAAGAGATTTCTAAGATTAAGTCTCGTGAGACATTAGTTACACCACCCCTTGGAATGGACGTTTTCGCATATCCTCACAGAGAAGGGGCTCGTATGACTATGGAAATAATCCTTGATTGGATGGATAGAGAAGAGGATCCGGGGGTTCGTATGGTTCTGATTGTAACCGATGAAGTGAATTTTCTAAATAACATGAAGACGGTTTATCGGGAGAGCGAAGACCAATTTCCCGGCGTAGATAGAACCAGAGATTTCCGAAAGGGCAAGATACAGTAGTGAGAGACCAATGTCCTCATTAACCCTGAGAATACGATAGTTGCATGGGAAGCATAGGGAGTGTGTACGAGAGAGAGCTGCGTTCTGTCCTAGCTGGAGAGCTAAAAGGAGTTAGGGCGGTAACAAAATCATGTTCTGAGGTAGAGAGATCTCAAGCTATGAAAGTAACAAATAGGCCATTCTTAGTAGTCAGAGCTCCAGGCAGTGGATCAGAGGGCACAGGAGACTTACTTGCTCTGAGAGGTGATATTTGCTTCCCCATTGAGGTGAAATCATCAAAGTCTAAGAAACTGTATCTTTCAGGGAGGACTTTTCTTCAATTAGAATCTCTGAAAGAAATTGGAGAAAGGTGTGGGCTTCTTCCACTTTATGCCTACAGGCTCAAGGGAGTAAGGGGCGACAGCTGGAGGATAATGAAAGTCGAGGTAGATGGGCTGAGCGGTAAGCTTCGTCATCTATCCCGTAGCATTCCTTCACTTCCACTTACTAGAAATGGCAAGGAGTTTCTAGATTGGGACCAAGGCATGCCTCTGCACAGATTCCTGTCCCTGGTATGCAAATCCGATGGTGCGAAAGTGACCGCAGAAGGCTTTCCTAATAGGCCAATGAATCCAGATTTCGAAACTATAATTTCTAGCTAGTGACCGGCAAAATCCCTTTCAATTTTTGTTAATGAGTCATTCAATTTCTCTAGTTCATTACTCAGCTCGTCTAGATTTGCCTGAGATAATATTCTTTTGATACTGTCTCTTTCTCTTCTGAGCGAGTCTATTTCCCTAGAGTGTTTACGAGGAGGTGAATCTCCATCTAAACTGTCTGACACACACATGCGTAAAGATAGTCATTAATGTGGTTTTTTATAGGACGCAAGTTGAATAGGAGGGGACTATTGTCGAGTATATGGGTGGAGAAGCGGGGGGTAAGATCCCGATCTATCCAATATTGATTCTTTCGATTCTTTTAGTTTATGGAATACTGCCCCTGTGGGCCATTATTGCTTTGTCTGGATGGTATTTATTCGTACTTTATCTGGAAGATTATGGCTACCTAGATAGGTGGAATTTTGAAAGAGTTCTTGGGATTGTTTTGATGATAAGAACCTCGCGAGGAAGGGGTTTTCTGGAATATATCTCAAAAAATAGAAGGTTTTGGCGTCTTTTTGGTGAGTTTTCTATTTGGTTGTGTTTCTTAGTAATGTTCGCTGTGGTTTTCTTGATGGTCTTTGCGTTTGTGTCATCGATGAATTCTCCTCCTCAAGGCTCCTTACCGGCTACGGATATCCTCTTCATCCCTGGAGTAACTAGTTTTGTTCCATTCTGGTGGCCTGCACTGGCCCTTGTGTTTACACTACTAATCCATGAATACAGTCATGGAATTCAAGCAAGAGCACATGGGATGGAAGTGAAAAGCTTCGGACTACTAGTAGCTGGCCCTATTCCAGTTGGCGCCTTCGCTGAACCTGAACATATGGACATGATGATGGCTCCAAGAAGGGAGAGGTTGCGTCTATTCGCCGCGGGACCAGCAATAAATCTCGTTGCAACATTCATTTTTCTAATAATATTAGGATTCGTATCAAGCGGCTTCATAGCATCCAATCCTGGGATACATGCTATCGCAATTATCGACGAGGGGGGAGCTGATGAAGCGGGAATTATGCCATATGATATTATCACGCATGTAGATGGTGTCGAGGTCCCAGATTACGGATCTTTCTCTGAACAAATGGATTCTCTGGAGGCAGGTGAAATCATTATTTTCACGGTTATCCCATATTCTGCAGATGATGGTGAATGGGGCATTAGTTCCGATGTTCCAGTAACATTAGGGGATAAACGGCAGTACTACCTCGATCAATGCGATGGAGAAGTGGAATGTTTGTCAGAGACCAATGAGTTACTAGATTCCTATGGAATTGAAGAAGGCGAGGCTTTTCTAGGTGTTAGTTATCCAAGGTCTGGGACCTTCCAAACGGAACAATTCTCCATCATTTTCGATGAAAGATATTCTAGTCTGGAAAAGATTGCCATAGTCACAATTACACCTCTTTCAATGCTTGGAACACCTATGTCTTATGATGGGCAAACTATGAATATTCACGAGAGGATGATGCTTGAAGTGGATGATGATTTCGTCCTATCTTCATTAGGAACGGAGGGAGTCTTGGCTCTTTTTGACTTTATTTTCTGGCTTATTTGGGTTAATTTCCTACTGGGATTCCTAAATCTACTACCAATAATTCCCTTTGACGGGGGGCACATGGTAAAGGATGGTACACACTCCATTCTGTCCATGTTCATGAAAGATAGTAATCCACTAAGAGTAGAGAGACTGGCAGGATCAATTAGTGGAATCACCACGATTGTGATGCTTGTTGTGGTAGTGATTCCAATTCTAATGCTTGTAGTATGATTATTCCTCTTCCGTCGATTTATTGGTTTGAAATGCTTCAACGACACTAGGGGCTATTAAAATTGAAGCGATAACGAGTCCTAGCATTGTCCAGGTCCTATCGGTAACGTAGGAAGCAGAAGGAGGAGGTGAGAAGAATAACTTGGCCGCACCAATCCAAGGTATCTCAGTTGAAGCGATTCCAATTATCCACTCATCCTTGACAGCTGTAACAGGGTTATTGTTCTCATCAAGCAGTCCATTCCTACCGTCCTGCCCCGTTGCAGATAATTGATCGATTCTGCATCCGTTACTATCCTCATTATCGCCAGTAGTCAGGTATCCTTCATGTGCGGGGACCCAGTTTTCTATTCTGAGGTCGTAGTCGTTACCATGGTATGATTCACACGCATATTCAAGAGTCCAGTTGATGCTTTGCACACCTAACAATGTAGTCCCTGGTACATCCCATCCTCCAGATTCGTTCTCAATAGCCTTCAATAACGCCCTGTGGATAACGGGAGTATCTGTACCTCCATTCTTCTTGAATACAATGACATCCCCCCCCATCCCATGTGACTCATAACCAAAATTATCATTCAGTGGGTCTGTAGCCTCAACAAATGTGACTACATCCTTTCTTTCAGGATTGATAACTAGCACAAGATCTCCTGGATCTATTACGCCTATTTGTCCCTCATCATCATGCATCATTGAGCCAGACTCTACTACAACCATTGGAGGGAAGGTCCCGGTTGAGATGAACATCGATCCGAGTAATAGTACGACTAGCCCTATTGCCAGAAAGATTTCTCTGACTAGTGCATTGGACATGTCACTCATCCTCATGATAATTCTTGAGTGGTCTTGTAAAGTCCAATAATATGGAGAAGAAGGCGATTAGTAGCAAGCTCACAGAATCTAAATGTGGAGGGGAGAAAGAGGTGTTTCCCATAGAGAGGAGGTATGCTGAAAGATCTATGGTTTTGTGATTTATACCACCTATTCCCATAGATAAACCGAAGATCGAATTGAGAGATAGCAGAGCAACGGCAGATGCACATAAAACGATGATCATTCTATTGATTTTCTTAGTCTTAAGAGAGGGTAATCCGGGAAGTCGATCAGATAGTCGTGAGTTCTCTGTTCCCCACCACTCATACTCAATTTTCTCTTTTCTTGGTTGGACTTCCTCGTTACGGTCATTGAGCGGTGACGAAGAGTCAACCTTGAATCTCTTTCCTCCTCTGATTTGGAAATTATCGTAAAGACCCATCAGCCTTGATTGATATTTAGGCCCCAATATTTCGGCCGCTTCTTCTCCTTCCTTCCTCCTTCTGATTATCTCAGTTCTTGCATCCAGTGCGAGAATATCTTCCAAGATATTTCTCTGTGACCAATAGAAGCTGAACTCTGGGACAGCATAGATGGAGGTTACTGAGCCAAGAGCTAAACAGAGCCAGCTGAATGGTAGCATGAATTCTTGATGTTCTGGATCGGACGCACCTCCGAGCATGAAAATGAATATGAAGCCCCACAAGACAGATGCGGTGGAGAGAATTGTTACATACGTCACTATCTGAAATTGACTATCCTTCTTCGATTCCCACCACCTGTTGAAGAAACCCTTCCTACTCCTTCCGCTAGCCATTGAAGTATTCGACTCAGCACATACGATTAGTTACTTCCCATATGCGTTCATCTAATTTCAGTATCTTTCTCCGATTGGTTCATGAGAAGACCGTGTCATGGACGTTTGATGAAAAGACACGTCGTACCAGTGATAGCTGTCATTTTTATTCTCACTTCTGGATGTATGTCAAGCCCTCCTGACCTAGATGGGGATGGCATATCGGACAGTGAAGATTTGGATATTGACGGAGATGGATGGGACAATAACATTGAGCTTAATTGTAGTACAGATCCCCTCATATCGATTAGTGTTCCATCAGATATAGATGGAGACTTGGTTTGTGATTTTCTTGATAGCGACGACGATGGTGACCTTTGGGGAGATTTCACAGAGTTAGATTGCTCCACTGATCCTCTTGACAATAGCTCAGTTCCTGCAGATTATGATGAAGATATGATTTGTGATTCATTAGATCAGGATGCTGACGGCGATGGGCTCCCCAATGACTGGGAGCAAGTCAGGGGTTTCGACTATCTGGATGATCAGGATTATATCTCGTGTCATGGAATGACTGAATATTGTATGAGAACTTATGATGATTTCACCTTTGCAGAGTCTCATAATTCATTTTCAACCCCTGAAGATGGAATTATCGCTGGAATAAACCATTTGACAGGTTTGCAAAGCCAATGGGAAGATGGTATCAGGGCCTTCATGTTAGATCCATATCATCCATCAGAATTGCAGAATGAAAGGGAGGATGTGGTATTTTGCCATGCGTTATCCTTGCCAAACACTCCACCATGTTTGTTTGGTAGTGTTGATGCTTTTGAATGGCTAAGGAGTCTTAATTCACTTCACAATAACAGTACTGGTGACATAGTTAGTCTTCTGATACAGAATCACCGAGTTCCAGGCGAACATCTAGAATATGTCCTAAATGAGACTGGCATATTAGATAGGGCTTACATTCACGAATTAGGCAGTCCATGGCCATCTATCGGGGACTTGTCACTATCGGGAACCGATGTAGTGATTTTCATTGAGATGGAATATGAAGATAATTTCTCAAAACTTTTGCCAGCTTGGAAACATACCTGGGATACCCCATATGGAGAATCTAACCAAGCTGAGATGACTTGTAACCTAGGCAGAGGTGATTCTAGTCAGCCTGTTTGGCATATGAATAATTGGTTGAGTACTTTCGGTTTATCTGACGCTACAAAGGCAGAAGAAGTTAATGAATACAGTACACTGTTGAATAGAGCACTATTATGCTGGGAGCAAGTTGGAGACAGACCAACCTTCATAGGGGTAGATTATTGGGAGCAGGGCGAGGTTACGAATGTTACTAAGACTCTCAATGACATGGCACACTGGTCTGATGATATTCCTCCACATCCATGAATAATTCATGGGCATTAATTGATAATTACGGAGTTACCAATATGGATTTTCTTCATCCCAAGGTAAGGGACCTCATAGATAGTAGGAATTGGACCCTTTCTTCGATTCAGAGACTATCCATGAAGGATCTGGTTTCGGGCCATGATAGAGTTTTGGTTTCTCCGACAGGGAGTGGTAAGACAGAGGCGGCAATACTGCCTCTGGCTTCAAGATTCATGAACGAGGGGTGGGAGGGACTCTCAATACTCTACATAACACCACTAAGGGCACTGAACAGGGATATCGATAGAAGACTCGGAGAAATGCTTGAACCTCTAGGCATTAGTGTGGGCCTAAGACATGGCGACACGTCACAAAAGGAGAGGACCAAACAGTCCAAGAATCCCCCAAATCTACTCATTACCACTCCTGAGACAGCACAGATAATGCTACTCGGAAGCAGATTGAGAAGGCATCTCTCTGGGTTGAATGCAGTGATATTGGACGAAGTACACGATCTGGCTTCTTCTGAAAGAGGTGCCCAACTACTAGTCGGTCTTGAGAGAATAGCTGAGTACTGTCCAGATAGCTTCCAAAGAATTGGCTTATCAGCTACGGTTGGAAATCCAAATGAGACTGCAAAATGGCTTTCGAAAGACGCGATTCCCATAATTGGACCCTCTCCGAGATCTACCCAGGTAGTGGTCCATAGAGAGGCCCCCACTCCATCTGACGAGGCAGAGTCTGTAGTTTGGGCTAGTTCTCCTCACTCTGTAGCGGCGCATAGGAGGCTTGCAAAATCGCTATCTGAGGAATATCCTGCACTAGTATTCGTAAATTCGCGTAATGCTGCGGAATCTGTTTCTCAAAGATTACGTAGCTTGAATGAGAATATTTTGCTGGGAGTACATCATGGAAGTCTAGCTGCTGAAACTAGGAAAAAAATGGAGGATGGCCTAAGAAATGGCGAGTTGAATGCAATAGTCTGCACCAGCAGTCTTGAGCTTGGCATTGATATTGGATCGATAAAAAGAGTACATCAAATTCAGAGTCCGAGAGCTGTAGATAGATTGCTTCAGAGGATGGGTAGGGCTGAGCATGTCATTGGAGGAACTGGTAGAGGTGAGCTTTTGGCATGGGAGACAGATGAGGTTGCAGAGGGCGCCGTAATCGCTAGGAGGGCGATGGCCGGGGAGCTTGAAGGGGTTGAATGGAGAAATAATCCTGGAATAGTTGCTGCTAATCAATTCCTACAGATGTCAATAGAAAGAGGTGTTGTACCTGTTGACTTAGCTACGAAGATAGTAGGAAGATGCTCGATTTTCAAGGATTGGGATAGGGAGAACAGTGTCTCTCTTCTAAGGGTACTCAGTGACAGATGGATGTTAAACTTCGTAGATAATCCTCTTGATTCTGACGTGACATCTTGGCCGAGAAAACTTTGGTTTGAATTGTCAGAAAGAACCGACGGAGACGCACCATCAGAGAGGCCATCTTGGGAAATTGAACATTCTGATATCGATAAGATTAGATGGAGGAATCAATTAATCAAAGGACTTCCAGATATTCTGAAAAATGGCTGGTTCTCACCTTCAGGAAGACTTGGGAGGAATAGGGTTGATCATATTTCCATGATTCCAGATGAGTTATCATACAGAGTAAGAGACGCGGTTGGGAGAGGTGTGCTGGGTTCTGTTGATGAAGCGTTTGTTCTTTCATTGGGAGGTGAGGAAGACGGGGGCAAGAGGAAGAGTAGAACATTCGTTATGGCAGGAAGAACATGGCAGATTGTAGATGCTGATCCTGATCAGGAAGAGATCCTGGTAATTCCAATAAAGGATTCCGGAGAGGTTCCCGTCTGGTCGGGAGAACTGCCTCCCGTACCAATGGAAGTAGCCAAGGAGGTTGGAGTGCTTAGGAGATCTATCGCAGTCGCCATTGGTGCCATGGAGGATGATTTAAGAGATTTGGAAGATTACCCTCTTTCGGATGATGCCCGTAATCATCTAATTAGTACTGTGACTGAGCACTATGATTCATCGGGAGTGATCCCTGATGACAGGACTGTAACGGTCTCAGAGAGTGATGGTGCTGTGATTGTTAACACCTGTAGAGGTTCTAGAGTAAATGAGACTCTAGGACACTTCTTACAAGCAATGGGATCACTAAAAGATGGTAAAATGGGGAGATCAACAATAGACCCCTACAGAGTCTCTCTACAAGTTCCTTCACTGAATCCCAGTGATGTGGTTAAACTACTTTTGGAGACTCCTCCTTCTTCCGTTCCGTCCATAATGTGGATGACTATACCCAATGGGAGAGCGATAAGGTGGAGAGTAGTTCAGGTGGCTAGAAAAATGGGCATTCTAGAGAAAGGAACTGATCCAAGGAAAGTAAATCTCGAGGGTTTGATGCAAAGATACAGAGGGACCCCGGTTATCGAAGAATCTCTTGAGAAGCTATTTCATGAAAGAATGGACATAGAAGGAACTCAAGATCTTCTCAGGGAAATTTCAAATGGGGACGTTCGTGTATTTCATACTCCACCGGGTAGACTGGGTAGATCACCCAGAGCGGAAATGGACTTGCTCCTCCCAGCATGGAGCGATATTGAGATTAGAGAGAGATTGGAAACTAGGCTACTCAATGAAAGAGCGGTACTTATCTGTCTAAACTGTCATGGAAAAAAGAGAAGGAGAGTGGAAAGAATAGTTGTTGTGGAGCCATGTTCGACCTGTGGGGGGACGATGCTAGCGTGCGCTCAAGAGAGGATGGAGAAATCATTGATGGATAGGATTGAGAGCACTGATCAAAAAATCTCGGGCAAGGTACAGAGGAACGCTGAGCTTGTTAGGACCCATGGTCATGATGCCATATTGTGCCTAATGGGGAGAGGAATTGGAGAAGAGACGGCTACCAGAATCCTGAGAGGACCTGAGGGAGATAGGATTAGATTACTCCGAGCAATTCACAATGCAGAGTTGCAATATGCCAGAACCCGTCCCTTCTGGCGCTAGAAACCACTATCTCTGGTATGCCTTCGCAGACACGTGCTTGTGGGTCTGACTGGGCGTAATGCCTCGGGAAAAACAACAGTGGTAAGCTGGTTTTCCTCCAAAGGAGTCAGGACTACTTCATGCTCGGATTCAATAAGGTCTTGGCTGATCGAGCAAGGTATTCCAGAGAGCAGGGATTCTTTGATCGAGGGAGGGAGGGAACTACGACGAAAGGGTGGTGCAGGTATACTTGCTGAAATGCTCCTTGAGGCCCTAGATGGAGAGGATGCTGTCATTGATTCCATTAGAACTCCCGGAGAGGTCGAAGTATTGCGGAATAGGAGTGATTTTATTCTGATTGAGATAAAGGCAGGAGTAGACTCAAGGTGGAGTAGGTCACAGAGTCGAGGGAGGACTGGGGACCCTACTAAAAAGGAGACTTTTCTAGCTCAAGAGAAATCTGAAGAAGTTGCCCAAGATGATGCTGGACAGGCGCTTAACGCTACAGCTGAGATGGCAGACTTGGTAATATTAAACAACGGTGGGCTGGATGAATTATACTCTGATTTGGATGAGTTATGGATCAGACTAACTAAACCTGTCTGACAGTTATCTGAGCCTCGGACATCATTGACATCGCTATCGAGAAGTCTTCTTCCCATCTTTCCGGTATTTCCAGGCTCTTTGGGAAAACAACCTCATTTATCCCTGCCTGAATTAACGATCTAGTACATCTCGAGCAGGGTGGCCATGTTACGTAAGCAGTATTTCCCTTGAGAGACACACCGACCCTCGCGGCATGCATTATGGCATTCTCTTCAGCATGGCAAATCAGTGGATACTTCTGAGAACGATCTGAAAGTCTGGTTTCGTCGTCCTCTATTCCTCTTGGGAATCCATTGAATCCTGTAGACCTGATCTCCCTATCGTCACCGACAACTACACACCCTACCTTAGTGGAAGGATCTTTGCTCCATAGTGAAATATGCTTTGCCAGCTCTATGAATCTCTTATCCCACTTGTCTCCCATGTTATCACCACTATCTCCCACCGGGTGGGTCGTTATCTCGATTCTCCTCTTTTCGATCTTCATCATACCCCTCCCATATCTCTGGATTATTGTAGCAATCAGGATCATCCTCATCGGACTGTCCTCCATTATCATTGTCAATTCCATCACCACAGTTTCCTGATGAACCGGTAGCCGAACCTAGGATATTCTCTCCAGCGTCTGTAGTAAGAAGAGCCATCAGAACTCCAGATAATACGATTACCAAAGCGATTAGAATTACCTTTGAAGCTGTATCTTTGGACTCTACAACCACCTTAATCTCAGGCCTAGGTTCACTCTTCTCGGACATATGATGGGTTACGAGGCGAGGTCATCGTACTTGGCTTCTTAGTGGATAGTCATTATTTCCATTGCATCGAGACCCTTGTCAGAAATGACCTGTGAGATAATTTCACCAATTAGATATATACTTCCAATTATCAATAAATTTCCACTTCCGTTCTGTGCTATCTTGACACTCTCTTCCAAGGCTTCATACGTGTCTTCTATTGATTTGGAGAATGTAATCTCTGGATAAAATGAGTGTAGCGCTTCCCTGAGTGAACTCGCCTTAACTGAGGGCTTTCTTCCAGAGTTAATCTCTGTGAATACAATCTTTGGGCTTAGCTCCCTCTCCCTAAGGGCATCTGCGAGAGATTTTATTGAGGCTTGGATTTCTTCCTTCTCTATCATCCCAATCAGTATTACTTCAATGTCCGCGGTTTCTTTGATGTCGTTTCCAATACTCTCGGGGTTGTGTGCCGCGCTGAATTTCAGATCGACTCCTTCGAACCAAGAGATCCCAAAGTTTGGAGACCTACCTGGCCAAACGCATCGAAGAGGTTTTTCTATCCAACCGAAGTTGTCTGCAACTAGTGATGTAATTGTCGAATATGCTTCCCACTTAGCCTGTTTTTTATCCAAAATGACCCAACTAAGATCATTTCCAGCCCTTTCCATAATTATTCTTTGAACATCTCTATCCTGTGGCTTGATTGCGATAAGTGGCCTTCCATGACGATGAATGGCTACTTTCTCAGATGCTATTTCCCCAATTGTCTGGCCTAGATATTCTGAGTGATCCATTGAGATTGTAGTCAAAATAGCTAAATCAGCATCTACTAGTATGGTTGCATCCAATCTCCCTCCCATCCCTGTTTCTATTATGGCTCTTTGAATACCGCATTCTCTAAAGGCAACCATAGAAGCTAGAAATGTGGTTTCAAAGTATGTGGGCGAACATTCTGGATACTTTTCCGAAGCAATACGAACTTGTCTTATGGCCTCATCGAATTGGGTTGGATCGATAGGCCTCCCATCGATTCTAATTCTTTCCTCTGGAAAAACTAGATGAGGAGAGGTGAACAATCCGGTCTTTACCCCATTCGCTGATGACATGGAAGATAGCTGCGCACATAGTGAGCCCTTTCCATTGGTTCCAGCAACATGTATAGAGGGAAATGAGTTCTGTGGATTATCTAGCCTGGACAGGATCTCCTTACAGTTCTCCAATCCCAATTTGACTCCTAAATCAACTCTCTGATCTAGCCATTTACGACTTCGCATGGGACTTTCCTGCACCAATAGACGGTGGGCGCGTGCGGGTCAAGGTGATATGGCCCTTGAAGTTCGTGTATAACATGTCAGAGGGGCGCGCCGCCGGCGTACTAGTTGCAATGAGAGACCAATGGGCCTCCATGACCGGGATGGCATTCATGTTTGTATCCACCATTCTAATCGGACTTAGTGTCCAACCGATATACAACATACCCGAGGCCAGGGCCTTTGGAGAAGAGGGGGCATCTAAGGGTGCCTTTGTGGCTCTGGAGCTATTAATGATAGGTATTTTCACTGTAGTCATCATATGGTTGGCGAGAAGAGGGCTTGAGTTCTTCATTAAGGCGATCGTGCTTTTCGCACTTTGGATGAGTCTTTTTTACGCCCTTCAGCCCTATGTTGCTCTGATGCTATACTTCCTAGATTTGGATACATTAGCTAATGTAGCCATACTCTCGGTGGCAATCAGCATTGGTTCAATTTACCTACTACACAGATTTCCTGAGTGGTATGTCGTGAATGGGGTTGGAATAATGGTGGGGGCCGGTGTAATCACACTAATCGGAGTTTCATTCGTTCCAGTCTTGATTATTGGGTTCATGATCGCGGCGGCAATATATGACTACTGGGCCGTAAACGGAAGCAAACATATGCTAGAATTAGCTGATACCATGATAGGTCTGAAGCTACCTGTCCTACTTGTTGCTCCGAAAAATGCCAATTACTCGTTCATCGATGAGGATGATAGCGTGATGATGGACAAAGAAATTGAGTCCAGCAGTATGGACTGGGAAGACCCTGTTCCTCACATAAAAAATGAGGGAGGAGATACCAAGGGAAGAGATGCTCTCTTTATGGGACTAGGGGATGTCATCTTCCCAGGAATGTTGGTTATCTCCTCGGTCTCCTTCTTGCCACAAACTGGAGGAGAGGTGACCTACTTCAGTGCTTTTGGAGTTATGTATGCTGACTCGTTGACTGTTGCCATGGGTACCCTATTGGGAGGTCTTGTGGGTTATTTCGCCCTAATGACTCAAGTGGCGAGAGGGAAGCCTCAGGCAGGCCTTCCGCTGTTGAACGGAGGCTCTATTTTGGGGTATCTTATCTCTGGATACTTCGCACTCGGAATGAGTAATCTTTGGCAGGACATCACATTCTTCTGATGTTTTTTCCCGATTCCTTGAAAGTCAATAGGCCTGTCCTAGACCTGATTACAGTGCTGGACATTGCCATGTTTCGTGAGAATGCCGACACTATTAGGGCAGATCATGATAGAAGGGGCATCTCTCATGATTCAATAGATGAAATCATCAGGTTGGATGAAGAATGGCGGAAGGCTCAGTACGATACCGATCAGATAAGGAGGCAGAGGAATACGGCGGCGAAGGGGATTGCCGAGGCGAAGAAGGCAGGAGATAGCTCTCGTGCCGAGGAGATATTGTCAGAGGTCGCAGA
>MDTB01136626.1_pt1 | contig 17456 bp, 5 predicted proteins | sample 811161 | NCBI WGS metagenome assembly MDTB01 (sample SAMN05326650, study PRJNA326480) | marine metagenome | isolation source: seawater | place: Mediterranean Sea | collected 2009
CATAGTAACCATTCTTATCTTTTAGTCCAACAACAAAGTTAGTTCCAAAAAATGCACTAAAATTCTGACTAAACTTATACGAAGCCTTTCCACTTAACACTGTAAAATTAGTTGGACTTTGTGTTATATCTTCCGGAGTATTAGATGACAGCCCTAAACTAGCAGATAAAGTTAAAGGAATTGCGTATGATGCCGTTACAGATAAAGAATAAGAATTATTTGAAAAATTCAGTGTCGCGTTTTCTTTGTCATCATACTTCATCAGCATGAAATTGCCACTTAGATTGTAGCTTTGGCTCCCCAATTTAAGTCTATAAGTTGGGCTTATTGTATGAGTAGCTGTAGAGTTATCACTGCTGATTGGGTCATCAGTAAAACTTTCACCTTCATTCCATATACCATTCATTTCTCCAGAATCTATAAAAGCTTCACCCTCATCCCACTTAGGAGACTCTACTTTTTCCCCTAATCGTTTCATACTTCTAAATGCATAGCTGATTTTGGGAAATCCAGTTATGTTAAAAGCTACTCCAATGCTATTGATATCTGATGTAGTGGTTACTGGTTTTGTCTTCTCTTGTGGAGTCTTACCATTCACATTGTCTTCTTGAGTTTCAAAGCCCAAGCTAAGGCTTATCTGATCTCTAAAAAATTTTGATTTTATAGTTGACTTATTGCTAATAATATCTGATTGTATGCTTGAGTTTCCTAAGCTTGAGAAGTTTGTCGGAACTCTTTTCATCTCAGAAACTATATCAAACTTGGCAAATTCAAAGTAGTTGATTGGGGTCCTAAACTCAATCCTATAAGTTCCTCGTTTTATTATATCTTCTATTAGATAGTTCATATAGTCCACATTCTTCATTGGATCATCTACAAAGGCCTCCCCTTCGTCCCAAACTCCATTACCAAGCATATCTCCATTTTCATTTTCCCAACTATCGTTCCAAATTCCATTATTATTTGTATCGTCGAAGTCCTCTCCAGGATCCCAATCTTGATTACCATTCGTGTCTATATACGTTTCTGTAAGGTCATCCGAGCATATTCTATATTCACCACTCATCATACCACAATCAACAAATTCTTCTCCATCATCCCACTCTCCATTGCCTGAAGGAAGTGGTATCGACAATCCTCTACCATCACCAACTCCAACAATCAGATCATTGGTAATAGGAAACCCTAAAATATTTTCAACATTTGAAATATCAATCCCAAGAGTATCCGTAAAGATATCACTTGGCTCTAAAATGTTGTTGTAGGCTGATATAGCCGTCTCAGCAATTAGCCTAGTTCTTCCGCTGTTTAAAAAGAGCCCCACATCACTTCCCACAACAAGGTTTCCATATAGACCATACTGATCAAGAGCATAATCTGGTATTAGAATTGATTCTGAATCATCGTATGAGGTGAAGCCACTTATGCCCCATGTAAAAGTGTCGAACAAATTAAGCTGGGATCTTAATCCAGTTAATTTTCTTTGAGTTGTGCCTCTTTGGTGTAAACTATACTCTGAAAATAAGTCAGTAAATTTTTCGCCAAAATCGTAGACACCATTGCCATAACCATCTTCCCAATTATCATCACCTTCACATATATTGGAATCAAAATCTGCGCAATCAATAAAATCTTCGCCTGGATCGTAGACACCATTGCCTAGTCCTGTATAACCTAAGCTAACTAAACTATCTATTTTAGATTGGGTAAGTGATTCTTCTAAAAAAATTGATGACGTTTCACCTTTTATTAGATTTTTTGTTTCTCCATCTACAAATGTTAAATTAATAAATCCAAGTTTTAACTTGGTAAACAAACCTCTTACTCTTGTACCTTTTAGTGTTAGATTCGAAAAGTCTGGAGTGAAGTCGCCATATTTAAAATCAAGCCAAGGTGAGCTCATAATAAACTTTGTTCTATCAATATCTTGGTTGTTCTTAAGATTAGATAGTGCATCCCTATCAATAATATGTGTGTTAAACAAACCTGATACTGAGAACTTATAGTCTCCAACGTTAAACTTTGATGTTATGTTAAGTTTATGTACATCATCAGGTCTTGAGACTGATTCATCAAAGTCAGCATTCCATGATAGATTGCCCTTCAGATTGTAGTCTTCCCTCAAGCTAGTAAAAATAGAGCTAGCATCTTGGGAAACAACCTGATCAAGCACTCTAAAGGTTAAAATTTCATGAATTTCACTTGATGGCACTATCAACTCTATGGAATGCTCGCCAGGACTGAGTAAATTTTGAGGAACAAAAGTTACCATCTCAGTTGATACTATGCTTGAACTTGTCACATTCTTTTTATCAATAACAATCTTTAGATCATCAAGATTAATCTCTAGATCAGGATCGTATATTGATACCATCACAAGTGACACACCTTCTTCATATGGAACTAATTTTGCTGGACTAATTAAATTAACTTCAACTTTTGATTCAATCTTCTTATTTAAATCACTCTCATCTTTTATGTCTGAATCAGATAACATATAAACATTAGGATCATACAGGCTCTGATCTGGCCAGGTTGCTTGATTTCCAAACTCGTCAATTGCCATTACATAGTACTCAAACTTTTCATTATTCACTTCATTGGCAGGTATTGTTCCTTGATATACATTGCTGAAAGAGCTCATACTTACAACTTGAAATGTTCTATCTGATTTTTCAAATCTATAGAATAGAAGAACATCTCTTATATCAGACTGATCCTCAACAAAAGACTCAATCATTATATCACTACCTTGATAATAATCACTTGAAGAAGAAATGGGTATTAAATTAGGTGGAGTGCCATCATTTTGACTCAACAGAATGCTAAACAATATATATGTGTGTAAATATAAGTTTTTTTTCATATTATTTTTTTGGCTTCGCCTTGATCTTGACTGTAACAGATCCATCAGAATTTGTAATTGGCTCAGCCTCAATTATTTCATATTCTCCTGACTCGAGCTTTTGAAGTATATCATCAATATTTCCTTGACCTGAGGTAATCTTTGATGATTTAAGCGATTTATTTCCTATTGCATCTACAATGCCAGTTCTTCCTTTTGCTGTAACTATATCTGTAAACTTATCTTGAAACTTTTTCTTCTGTGATTGTGATTGGAAATAGTCAACCGAAACCTTTGCTGATTCAAACTCATCTGATGCTCCTACTACATTGTAAGTTCCTTCCGCCGCTCCTTTTAAATAAAATAAACCCTTGCCATTTTCTATCCCAACAGAGGCTGATGAAGACCACGATGATTTATCTGCAGAGACCAATAAATTTTCTGACTCCGCATTGAAGGTTGCTGAACCCTGAAAGGTATTATTGTCCTCCTTAGTTGATGCACTAATTACCCCTACTGAAACTTTAATAACTTGGTTGACAGGCTGTCTAGATGTTTTATCTGGCTTAAGAACAAATCCATATTCAGGAGCGATATCATTCTGCCATGTTGGAAGCTCATCCTCAGGCACCTCTTCAGGTTCTGATGGAGCCTCTTGCCCAACTTCTATTGTAGACCCCTCTCCAGCACCAACTGATTGAGCTTGATCAGGAAACTCCGGATTATAAAATTCAACTGATCCTTCTGTCACAACAAGTGAGGTTTCTTCTGAGTCCTCATTAAAATCTACGTTCAATTCTGTGCCCTTCACTGCGGCAACAGCCGTTGGTGTTTTTACAGTAAACTCTCCATCTGATCCTTGACTCGCTATATCGCTATAAGCTTCACCCCTTGCAAGATCTAGTGTTGTTGCAAGCTCTTTTGCAGTACGTCTATAGCTTGTTACTCTTAACTCTGTTTCTTGCTGAATCTTAATATTAGATCCATCAAGGAATACGATTGACATGAAAACTTTTTTTGGAGTTTTTATAACATCTCCATTTTTAATCATTTGGCCTTTATAGGCAGCTGAAAATTTTCTTGTTCCTACAGGCTTAACCAACGCTTTGCCTTTTAGGTTTGCAATCGCAGCAACAACTTTTTTATTGGCAACCATTGTTGATAGAAATATCAATAACAAAATTTTACACAGCTGCTTCAACCTTAATCCTCTCCATAATTAAATTCAAGCTCTATCTCACCAGTTGGAGTTGTAAAACTTCCAACTGAACTAGCATTACCAATTGGCTGCAAATCAATATCCAATGCAGTAACTGTCCAATAGTAGGTTGATGAATATTCTAGTGGAGCTAGACTAGATGAATACTGAAACTGTACATCAGAAATATCATTTTTTTCTAAAATAATTGCAGACATTCCTTCGTTTGAGCTTATAACTAGAAGATACTTTTCAGCGTCCTTAACTCTATCCCAAGAAAAAAATGGAAGAATTGATTCTGACTGTGAGAGAGGGCCCGTTAATACTGGAGTGTTATCATTTGTAGCTATAAATGAAAATGCAGGACTGTATTGACTGACACTAAGCTCACCAAAGAAGGCTCGTACCCTCCAAAAATACTTAACTCCTGATTCTAATGACGCTGCTCCAGAAGTGGGATATTCTACAGATGTTAAGGCAATGTTCTGATTTAACCACATAATCTCATTAAACTCACTATCTTTTGATACAACAATTTCATATTTTTCTGCATCGACAACTTCTTTCCAAGAGAAGACTGGATTAGTTGAAGTAACTTCCTCGCCATCAGAAGGTGATTCAATTTCAACCTGAACTTCTTCAACATTTACCCCTTCACTGACCAAGGCTGATTCTCCCTCCGTTTCAAAATACATCGGACTGCTCCAGCTTCCAAATGGATTTCCTCCATCATCTACACCCCTAACCCTCCAATAGTATGAAGTACCTGGCTCTAAATCAGATGTGTTAAAATCTATAGATTTTGAGCTTAAACCATCTTGATTGTACTCAATTGTTGTAAAATCTTCTACAAATGAAATCTGAAACTGAAAGGCATCTGATTCTGGAACTGTCTTGCTCCAGCTGAATGAATTGGCATCTCCAACTGGTGGCACTATATTAGGAATAAATAATACAAATACTTCTGAAGGTAGACCATGAACTGATGCATCATCATTTAAATCAATGTTTGCGCTACATTGGATATAGTAGGTTTGACCAAATTCAAAAGAAGGTGCATCAGTTGGATATATCAAAATATCTGATTCATTTAAGAATTGTGTAAATAGTAAGCTTGAAAAATCATTTGATGAAGAAACTTTTATAAAATACCTTAATGATCCAGTTACTGATTGTGATATTGAAATTTGAGGTTGAAGACTTCCTGATTCTAAGCCTACATCAATTGCAACCTGCTCATCTGACCCCGGAAAGTCTGGAGAAAGTACCTGAACAACATCAGATAGATCCCCGCTATTAGTTTTAATTTTTATATAATAAGTTTTTGACCAATCATCCGCTTTAAAGTTTAGAACACCGAATGGTATTTCATACTCTTGGCTTTGACTAAATGAAGCATTTTCTGAAATAACAGCCAAGTACTCATTTGTATTTTCTAATTCTACAGCCAATGTAATTACTATAGTAGGCTCATTGTTTTCAACTAGCACTTCAACATCAAAATCAATCTGTTGGTTTAAATTAAGAACTTGATCAGATTGCAGGCCTTCACCTGTTGTAAACATATTAACGGTCGAGTTCCTTCCTGTACTTCCAAACTCATCGACTGCTTGAATTTTCCAGTAATAAGCTGTGCCTGGCTCTAAATTTTCAGGGTATTGCAAAAATGAATTAGTTCCAACTATCTGAGAAAGAATTGGGCTGTCAAAGGATATATCATCATCTAAATAAAATTTATAATTACTAAATGTTGGGCCATCCCAATCAAAGAAAGGATTGAGTGGCGCGCTGGCCATATTATCAGCTGGGGTGGATAAATTAATTTTTCCAATTTTAAATTGCTTTACATCATTATAATCATCAATATCCCCTATGATATTTCCTGATTTATTAAGTGCTACTACTTTCCAAAAGTAGGTTTCATCAGCTAGCAGCCCAATATCAGAACTAGAAGGGAACTCATATGGGAAATTGACAACCTCTTTACTAAATATGTTTGCAGATTCAACCATAGGGTCATTGCTGTCACTGATCCTTAATTCATAACTAGCAATTCCATTTGGAGCTGTAACCATGAACGAGGGTAAAACTGTTTCTAATATTTCTCCATCTGATGGTTGAGACAAGTCTAAAAACTCGGTATTAAAAGAAAAAATTTCACTCCAAGGGGAGGGGTCATCAGGGTTTAATCTAATTTTCCAAAAGTACCGCTCACCTGGTTTAAGTGCAATTGCATCATCTGGGTACGCGGCTTGTGGATTAGGGAGTGCATCACTCTGCCAAATAGGGTTCTCAACTTCCGGATCATCACTATTGCTTACCCATATTTCATATTCTGAAGCACACCAAACTGATTCGAGGTTAAAAACTGGGAGAATAGTATTTATTGCGCTTGCTGAAGTAGGTGGAGAAAAAACATTATCTGCAGTTATTTTTGAACCAAAGTAAAAAGATTGTGGGGGACTGTAGACTTCTCCACTCCCTTCTTCCCATCCCCAAATAGGTGTTTCATTTGCAATTGTTTCCCTGGCTTGGACACGCCAAACATATTCATATCCACAGGCAAGATCCCTATCACCTGATGGGAATTTAACACTAATCTGTTGACTATCTCCACTCTCCAAAATATTACTCAAACCTGGGTAGTCCCATTTTGAATCAAAATAGCGAAGCTGTAAGTCATTAATTGCATCTAGCCTGCTACCATGGAGCAAGGGATTGTATTGTGAAACAATTAGTCTATAATTTATGTTTACACCTTGCCTAAAGCCTGGAGAGTACCATCTAAACCAAGGGTACATTTCAGAAACATTTGCAAGCTCAGGGGGTTCAGTCAGCTCAATGGTACTAACTAGATTATTACTCAGAACTTCTGTAACAGATGGATTTGAGCCAAAGTTGCACCACTCTACTGCGCCCTCTTCTGATGGAGCTGTATTCTGAGGGTACAAAGTAAGTGTTAAAGAATAGTCTCCCTGAGGAAGCAGGCCTATTGATTCAACAGTATTTCTGAAGTCTGTGTTTTGTTGCCAATCGCATATTGATGAACTTCCACCACCAGAGAAATCGCTATTAAATAAAATTTCAGTTGAACCTAAATCTTCTCCTACATAAAAAGCTGAAACAAGTGGCTCAGAAGATATTGCCGAGTTTCTTAGCTCAAATTTAAGTGCATAGTTAGGAAAACTGCCATCAGGCATAGTAGCTCCATCATTATTAACTCCAATTGTCCAGAGATTAACATTTTCATCAAACCAGGCATTTAAAGTGAATTGGCCTGTAGCTAGCAATGAAAGGTTTACACTGAATTTATCGCTAGGATTAACATAGACACCGTCTTGATCTTCACATTCATCTTTATCAATAAAACCATCTCCATTGGTATCATTTTCCAAACCATCTAGCAATATTCCATCAGAGCTGTAGCATAAATTATCTGATGTTGAGCATGTCTTAATTTGAGATGAAATCCCTCCACTGGGGCAGGTATAGGAAAACAATAAACTTGGGGACAGTAATAGGATGAGAATTGGGGTATAGCATGATATTGATTTCATTGTTTTCAATACTTTCTCAGCTATTCAAAGCTACTATTAATTTTACATATTATACAAACACAATTAGCTGGAAGCACTTTCATATTTTATAAGACCTTTGTTCCATATATAGCTAGTTAGCCACAAGAAAAACATTGCGACACTAAACTGCAAAAAAAACAATTTCAAATTAACTCCAAAAATTAAAAACCTTGATGGCACTGAAATAATCATTGCCATTGGAAATACAGTAAAAAGTGTTTTTCTAAAAAGATTGTTATATATTGAGTCCGGCCTTCTAGAATATTTTGTCAACTCTCCTGCCAACCAACCTGCATAAGAAAAATTTCTAAACCAAAAAACAAGTGATGCAATAATAAACTCAAACGAATAAAAAATAACTACTCCTAGAACTAAAGATAGCACAAAGAAAATATAGTTATAAAAATAGAATATGTTTCCATGGTACAAGTAAGAAAGCCTAACAATTAGAACAGATAAAATAAAAATTGATATAAGTGAATATGTATTAATATACCTAAAGGATATAAAAAACTGTGAGTTAACAGGTTTTAGAAGGATAAAATCTAAGTCGCCTTGCTTTACTGCGTTGTTTATATTGAAAACATTGCCTCCAAGAATAAAAACATACAAGGAGTCTGATAGGTACAGAGCAATAAGAAATATAATTACTGCATCTTGATTAAAATCACCAAGAGACTGTGTAAATTGAAAAATAATTTTAAAAAAGAAAAACAGAGAGAGATAATAAATAGCATCTATAAATATTTCGAGTATAAAATTCATTTTAAATTCCATATCTCTAGATAAGGTATTCCTAAAAAAAGCTTTCCATATATTAAAGTATCTACTGACCATATGCCTCGTATCCCTTTATTCCTATTTGATAGATCATAAAACTTATGAAGGTTAGAACTAGGCACCATAGGCTGGCGATTCCAATTTCAACCCCCCATTGCGTTTTATCTACTATACCTGTGGCAATACTAACTGGCAAGTCAACTAGGTAAGGTATGGGGGTCCACTTAATTACTGATAATACTTCAGGAGGAAAAAGTCTAATTGGTATATACTGCCCTGAAACCATTAGCATGCCTATATTGTAGGCAACTACTATAGATCTTACTTCCCCAAACCAAAATGCAAAACAGACCATAACAAAATATATACAGTATGAAAGATAGATTGACAAAATTAATGATATGCCAAACCCTACTATACTTTGCCACGTTTGAAAAAGCAATCCAGGGAAAATAGTAACAAAAAACATTAGAAGGGATAGATAGACTAAAAAATAAAGCGAATTAACTCCAACGAACATCATAAAATGATACCAAAAATAAGATACTGGTCGAATAAGGTACTTATTTATTAATCCTTGACGTATCTCTAAAATCATTTGTGTAGAGGTAACCCATGAAGACTTCAGCTGTCCTACAATTATTGATAGAAAGATAAATACTATCAAACTATTGAAAGTATAGCCATTCTCTACTCCTTGCATTGAAATAGTTGAATAGTTATTTGAGCTGAAAATTAATGACCAAATTTGATACTCTATAAAAAGACCCGATAAAATTGCAAATAATCCGATCAGAGCATTTCCTCTATACTCAAGAGCATTTATCCAGTTGATCCTTAATATTGAAAAATATTTTTTCAATAAAATGCTTTATACATATTGATCTGGATTCTTAAAAAAACTTCTCATTGAGTCATCTACAGGAAGATCTTCAAAGCTAATATTACTTGCTGTATAATTGTTGAGCAATTCCTTGAGAAGCTTTTGAAGTTTCCCATCAGAAAGGGTTGCGGTTAAAACCTTTCTGCTAATATCAAAATTAAAATCTTTTTTTAAATTATTTAAGATATCCTCATTAGGGTTTTCTATAAACTCAAAAATTAATTTTCTATTAGGATTGATGTTATTTATGAGTGTTTTAAAGTCTCCATCATAAACAGATTTCCCTCTGTTGAGAACAAAAACTCTTTTACACATTTCTTCTATATCTTTAGTGTAGTGGCTAGTTATAACAAACGTAGTTTTATATTTTTCGTTGTAATATTTTACAAACTCTCTAATTTTTGACTGAGAAATCACATCCAACCCAAGAGTTGGCTCATCAAGAAGAATTATCTGTGGTTTATGGATAAGGGCAGCTATAATCTCCATTTTCATTCTCTCTCCAAGTGATAGCCTTCTTACTTGGACATTAATTTTGCTTCTGACGTCAAAGTAATCAACTAACTCATTTATTGTATTGGTATAGTTATTATCACTAATACCATAAATATGTTTGTTAAGAAGAAAGGATTCAGAGGCAGGTATATCCCACCAGAGCTGATTCTTTTGGCCCATGACAACCGATATATTGCTTAAGAAGCGATGATTCCTTTTCCATGGAGTATATCCATCTACTAAAATGCTACCAGAAGATTGATGCAACAGGCCAACAATTAATTTTATTAAGGTAGTTTTTCCTGCTCCATTTTCTCCCAATATACCTACAATATCTCCCCTTGAAATATTTAAGTTGATATTATCAAGGGCTGTAAAATATTCATATTTTCTGTTGAAGAAGGATTTAAGCGAACCTCTTAATCCTGCATCTCGCTTAAACAATTTAAAAGTTTTTACAATACCGTTTATTTCTATTAACATAAACTAATGCTATTAAGTTGGGTGTTATTAATTTTCAAAAAATCAATCTCTACTTCAGAAGGAGCATTTTTCTTGTTATTAATAGATTTGGCCCTGTTAGTTGGTAGATATAGATTCCCGATGCAACTGTATTGCCATTATACCCACTTCCATCCCACTTGACAACATGGTTTCCAGGCAAATAGAAACCATCTACAAGCTGCTGAACCTTCCTGCCACTTAAATCAAAAACAGATATATTTATATTTTCAGGATAGGGCAATGAAAAAGAAATATTAGTAGTTGGATTGAATGGGTTTGGAAAATTTTGATTTAAACTGAAGCTTGTTGGAAGGTTAATTTCTTCATTGCTTAATGAAGTGGCATCAACAAAAAATTTAATTAACCTACTAGGAACATTATCTAGATCGATAAACTCTCCATCAATTATAGGTTGAACAAACCAATAGTATGTTTGATTGACGCCTGGTTTAATCCTCATTTCAGTGTAATTAATTGTATAAACTGTTTTTGTTGTATCTAAAGAAACAATTTTCTGCAAGGCTATTGCCGTATTATTATCATTTACAGTAGTTGTATCTGCAGAACTTGAAACCTTACCAACAAATAGTTTATAGCTAACATCTTCAACCAAATTTTTATTGGTATTAAACAGGGGGTTCCATGCAAAAGAAAAAGTTGGGCATACGGAATAGTCTTGGTCAAAAGTATTATCACCATCGGAATCAATAAAAGGCTCACCAGAGTCCCATACTCCATTTTGGTTTGTATCGGTAAATTCTTCTAGTGGCAATGGACACTGACCTTCAATATCATCATCTGAAACTAAATAGGTCTGTTCGCTTGAAGGGTAAACAACTGAAAGAGTAGTATAGTCTGGTTCGTATATACAACTTTCATCATCTACTACAGCATCGGGATTGTAATTTGAGGAGCTAGTGTCCATGCATCCAGCAATAAAACTCTCATCTTCTAAATCAATTTCCGCAACACCAAACAACCCAAATTGATTGATATCTGCTGTACATGAACCAAGTTCATCGCATGATGCATTCTCTACAATTTGCCAAGTATCTTCTTCAATGTCTAGTTTCACTACATTTAAGTTGGATGACTTTCTTGCCAATGATGACTGATCATATGAAAGTGAAATAGTAACAGGATCAGAGAATGACAACCCAAAAGGCTCCATTGCTAGCATCTCTCCATCAAGTGTAATTGATTCAGGTGTTTCTATGTCACCGCTATATGCTGAGATAGAAATTTCTAGTGGTTCTTCACTGGTATACGCCTCACCATTTATATATATTACTGTTCCTGGATCAACCGTAACGCTAACGCTGTTATCCTCAGCACCAAATTCAACCGTTTCTGTTATGACACCATCATCGCTCATTGAACTCTGCAGATCTTCAACAAGAGGACAGTCAAATGGGCAATTAATGAATGATTCTCCATAGTCTTCATCGCAAACAGTGTCACCGCAATCTATAAGATCAAGTTCCAAAACTTTATATGCAAAATCATGCTGGAAGGTCGTTTGAGATGCTGTAAATAAATCAGCCTTGGCAAGGTATTGCTTTTGTTCAGAGTCCTTCCAAACATAGAAAACTATCTCTTCTCCTTCAATATAGCCATCGCTACATTCTCCTAAGCTAGAGGAGCCTATAGCATATGTGAAGGGGCTATTTTCAACACTGTTCCACATAACTCTTCCAACTAAAACTTCAGACTCTTGTGAGGATGAACTAGAGCAATTATATCCACTTGAAAATATCCCGACCTCATCTCCAACATCTAAAATGGAGATTGATTGATCAAAGATAAAAATAGACTTGTTATCACTGGTTTCATCAAGCAAAATATCAAAGTGAAAACTCTGAAAATCAGTTACTGTTTTTTTCTGTCCATTGAAGTTGGCAATACTTTCATCATTTAAAAAAACAGGCTTCATGTAGCGCTCTGTTTGATTGCTGTCATCCCAAACTTTAAAGTGGATGTAATTGTTTGATTGATAGCCAGGAAGTATTATGCCTCCACTGGAACAGTTATCTACAGCACCCACAGCATCAAATATTACACTCTCCAGTTCGGAATTGAAAGTTGCAGCACCCACTATCAATCTACCGTACTCTATGTTAGAGGAGCAGGTACCGTAGTTCATCACCCCCTGCTTATCAATAATTGCAATTTGGTCGTTATCATCTAGAGATGTAATACTACTACTAAGAGTTATCTCTGTACTTTGACCATACGGGTAGCTAACACTTATAAAAATCTCTTCATCGTCATATGATATGTTTTGTCTTTGGCTTATTGAGTTTATTTGACTTGGTTCAAATTCAATGTTTTCAATGACAATGTCTTCCAAAGAAAAATAATGTATACTCACTTCATCTGAATTTTTAAACACAGGATATCTCATTTTTAGCTGGCTTGCATCCCATACTTTCATAAAGATTGGGTGCCCACTGATAAAGCCTGAATTACTTTCTGTAGCTCCATCTTTGCATCCTGATCCATAGGGCATGTTTACTTGTATATCAGTCTGATTATCCCAGTCTGATTGTGTTATTTTGCTCCATCCTACCATTATCTCTGAATTATCTTCTACCTCATTGCATTGTTCGGTATTTCCATATAAATCAAAAAATGCTATCTCATCTCCAACGTCAATATCGCTATAAATAAGATTTTCCATTGATAGAAACATTGATTGAGAAATTTCAGTGGGTTGCAAAGAAATTTGTTCAAAAAATCGTATATCAGCTGATGCGATGGATCGATTTAGGCCATCAAAAGTTGGGCTTGCGCCCTCATCCAATGGATTTTCAAAAATTGGATTTAAAAAATACTCAATATTTGTCTCTAAGTCCCAGTACTTTATAATTACAGGATTATCTTGAATGTACCCATTGGAAATTGATTGATCGCATGTTGAGCCTGTTATAGGAATATCCAGATTATCAATAAACCCATCACCATCATCATCTACAAACGTTCCTCTTCCAACAAGAACTTCATCTCTATCTTCACAGCTCGACCCATCATTTGGAACTCCATTGTAGTCAAAAATACCGATTTCATCATTGGTGCTAAGAATGCCGTCCCCAAGCAAATTATCTAGTGTATTCTGCAAAGAACTTAAAACTGTATATTCCTGACCTACCGATGTTGATTCAAGGTTGATTGCAAAGTGGTTTACAATTTGAAGATCAAAGTTTCTTCCTATGCAGTCTATTGAAGACGGACCACAAATTTCTCCTTGGTTTAACTGAAACCTAGTTATTTCAAGATCTGAGGAAGCGCCTACCTGGGCCTTGGATTTTAACATGAGCGTTAGTAGAGCTCCATCTCCCTCATACACATTTTCTATTGGAGCTAAAAGTGCAACTGAAATCATAACTGTACAATCTCCTTCATCCTCATCACTGCAGAACGTATTGGCATCCACATCATAGTATGAATTATCATCATCTGATACAAATGAATCAAAAAGAACAGTCTCATTAAAGTTTACACCTTCAACGCAGTCATCACATTGCAGATCAAGCTCATCATCTGGTACACAGTTGCCCAATGAATCGTATTTATTACAATAGCTAAATACGTTAGAGTTGTAGTTGATCCAAATATCAATATTTTCAATTCTATCTTCAAAGTTTGAGAGGATTACAGGGAGCTCTACAGGCCTGCCAAAAACTGCTGTGCCTGGACCTCCAATTTGAATGTCTGGATTGCATGTAGAATCATTTAAAACGTTGCATTCCCAGCAGGCATTGTACACTGCACCTCCATAACACTCACCAGCACAGTCCATATCAGAGTTGAACGCATGGTTTGTGTTGCCTCCTGAGCAGACGTTGCAGTCATCAACAACAGCCAATCCATACTGTGGATTAGGGTCATCACCTGTATCACTTGAATGTTTCTCACTAAAGAGAGGGGTCCCATCTGTACACTCACAGTTGCAGTCCAAGTCATCCCCACTACAAGAATCGAATACATTATTTCCATTGCAAACACCACAATCATCAGCTATCAATGAGCCTCCACATTCACCGGAGCAATCAATATCTACTATGCAGCTACCTAGACAGTCATAAATATTTTCATTTACTACTTCACCAATATCGTTTAAATAACCTTCTGGGTACTCACAACTTCCATCATCAGCATATATCTGTAGCTGCAAGCTATCATCGTAATTGCAAGCCACTTGATCCATGCAGCCTTGTATGCAGTCCCCGCATGCATCGTCCCATATTCCATTACCTAAATCAGTAAACTCTTCTCCTTCATCCCATACGCTATTACCATTTGTATCATCAAGCTCTTCTCCTTCATCCCATATGCCATTACCTAAATCAGTAAAGTCTTCTCCTTCATCAAATATGCCATTACTATTTGTATCTATAAAAACTTCAGCATATATTTCTCCATCCTCACAAATTAAGTCTCCACATCCTGAGGCGTATGCATAGCCGGATGATGAATTGGGCAGTAAGTTTACATCATTCACCAAGAAATTGTTAAATGATAAAGCAAATATGTTTTCCTGAGCATCTACCCAATCTTCAAAAAGAGTTATATCAAACTTGATTGTTGCATTATCTGAGAATTGATCTGGGTCAATCAAAGAAAATATCGATATATTTAACTCTCCTGTTACATTGGCCGTTCGCCCATTAGAATTGTATCCTGGTGGCTCATACAGGTTAGTTAGAAACTGATAGTCATCAAAATTTTCTCCATCAAGCCTAACAGCATCAATATTTAGCAGGTTTGTATCAAAAGTCATTGAAATATCAATTGATTCTAGGCTGCTTATTGATGATAGGTTGTTAAGATCAATATTAAAGGTTACTGCCTCCCCTCCTGGGTTAAGAACACCAGTAGATATTGAGCCGGTAATTTGCTCAAAAGAAGAAGGAACTTCAACACCATTCGTATGTTCTACAACAATCGAGCTACAATCATTGTAAAGACTGCAATCGTATTGAGCAATATTCCCAAGCCTATAGCCTGTTATATTTACCGGGCTTTCTTCAAGAGAAGAGAGTTTTGACAATGGAATGTCAATATAGTTCGTATTTTCCTGAGAGCCATTTTCATAGAAAATCCAGTTTGTGTTTTGTGTATTCATAAACTCAATTTCACCGGCTGATTGCCTTGCAAGTCGAGAAGCATCCATTGAGCTGATAACTGCACCAGGATCATATGGATGTGACACATTCGCAGCCAGCCTCTGATTGGAAGAAAAATCTAATAAGCCTAGAGTAAAGTAAGAGATCTTAAACGCCTGCGATACATTAAGCTGTGAATCATCTACCGATCTTGAAGGAACCAATATATAGTTATCTGGACCAACATCTTGGAAAGTAAACGATCCGTCATCATCAGACTGAACTTGAAAAGTATTTAGTTGATCCTCACTCCCAATCAATGTGAGGGTTGCATCTTCAACCCCATGGAGCTCATTGTTCTCATCAAGATCGTAGTTGGTTACGGAGCCTGAAAAACTGTAGGAATCTTTGGCGATTAGAATTATTCCTTCATCAACATATTCATCAATACTATTGCTTAAATCAAATACACTGCCATCATAGAGACTAGATATACTTAGATGCGTAAACTCCAACGATGTTGATGATCCCATTTCTGTTGGAATAAATAATCCTGATTCATTAATAGTTCCAGATGGAACAATAACATTTATTTTGAACAAAGGCAAATCATCTGATAAAGGCACGCTGCAATTTAAAATATCTACAGATACAGTTTTGTTAAAGAAATCAAAACTAAACGAAGGCTCATCGCAGTAGCTAGACATCGTGCCCTCTTGACCTGGATTAGAAAGGACCTGTATAACATCAGGGTTTGAAGGTTCAAGTGTAAAAGAAAGTGCATCAATGAATCTTTGGTTAGGGTTATCTATATATACAGAAATAGTGTTATTAGCCTGATTGGTTGTTGATGCCGCTACATCTGGAATAAAAAGAGTAATATCTTCTGTACAATAAGATTGCGAGAAGGTAACTTCAAAATCAGGGTTGTTTGGGTTGTAGCACTGATTGTCACAGTTATAGTACTCACAAAGCAGATCATCGTTCACCTCTGCTAAGTAGTCGAAATTGCAAGCAGCTTGGTCCATACAGCCAACAGATGTTATACCGATGTAGCCATTGTTCCAACTTCCACTTAACAGCTGATCATTGATCATGAACTGTTGGAAGTTCAGAGCGGTACCAGTACCCAGCTCTCCAACAACGCTAAATGTAATTTCTCCAAGCCTTGGGTTTTCATCTTCATGGAATCCATCATACATTGCATCGTTTGCTATGTAGTTTACAGCAAAGGTCCCAGAATCTACCGTATCAATAAGTGCCGTATATCCATAGCCACTTAAAAAGCCTTTAGTAAAATCAAAGCTTTCAAGTTCTAAAACATTGCTGTCAAAGTTGAATCTTACATCTAGAAATTCTATTTCTTCCTCCGTTGATGGGTTGGTATCTGCCAGGTATGACTTTATGTTTAAAATATCAAGAGAAACCGTAATGGATTCCACTCCATAGTCAACTAAAGTGTCCGGCAGTGTTGCTATAGGAAGAGCACAATCATTGGAGGAATCATCATCGCAGGTGCCGCAGCTATCAAGAAAAAATGTTGGAGATAGAACGCACTTACCATCACAATCCCAAACACTTCCATTGCAATCGCATGGCTGGCCTGTACTTGCCTCAACGTCTTCTTCATCAAATTCTTGCACTCCTATTCCATTGCACACACCACATTCATCTTCTACAGCTAATCCACCACATTCACCTGCACAGTCAACTTCTACCAGACAATCTCCTAAACAATTATAAAATAATGGATCTATTCCTGTATCTGTCACATCGCAAGTATTGCAGTTTCCACCACATTCACCGCACTCATCTACAGTCGTCACGCCACCGCATACGCCTGCACAGTCAATGTCAGCTATACAGTTTCCCTCACAGTCAAAATTCTCTTCTGCGTATTCGCAAGTACCATCATCGTTGTTTGAGTTTGCATTAAAGTTGCAGGCGCTTTCATCGGTGCAGCCTAAAATAATTTGATTAATTAATATTTCTCCAGATGTGGAGCTATCCAAAAAATCTAAACCATTAACATCAATCTGAGAAAAAGTTAAAGGTGTGACAACATCAG
>MDTB01140063.1_pt1 | contig 17445 bp, 17 predicted proteins | sample 811161 | NCBI WGS metagenome assembly MDTB01 (sample SAMN05326650, study PRJNA326480) | marine metagenome | isolation source: seawater | place: Mediterranean Sea | collected 2009
ATCAGTAAAAAATGCTATTGAAGTATCTCATTTACTAAAATCTCAAAAAAAAATTTCAGCTGAAATAATTGATTTAAGATCGATTAATCCAATAGATGAGAAAACAATAATTAATTCGGTTAAAAAAACTAAAAATTTGGGCATAATAGAACATGGTTGGCCAACAGCAAGTATATCATCTGAAATCATCTCTAAAGTCACAGAAAAAATTAAATTAAACAAAAAACCAATAAAGTTTTGTTGGCCAAATAGCTACACTCCAACTACTTATGGTTTAGAAAAAAAATATTATTTTGATAACCAGGATATAACAAATAAAATAATAAAAGCTTTAAATTAAATAACATCTTTTATTAATTATGAAACCAGATCTAGAAAAAAAATTTTTAAAAAAATATTTAGATGATTTATCTGATTTGATTAAGGCAGATAATGACATAATTATAAAATTAAAAAAATGTAAAGATATAATTTCTAAAGCAAATAAAAAGCAAAAAAAAATAATTATAGTTGGAAACGGAGGAAGTGCGGCTATTGCAAATCATTTTAGTGTGGACTTAACTAAAAACGCTGGTGTTAGATGTGTTAATTTTAATGAAGCAAGTTTAATAACATGTTTCTCAAATGATTATGGCCATGAGAATTGGATGGAACAAGCAATTAAATTTTATGGAGACAAAGGAGATGTGTTAATTGCTATATCCTCAAGTGGTAATTCAAAAAATATTCAAAATTCAATTAAATCTGCTAGAAAAAAATCTTTCAGTTCAGTTGTAACATTTACAGGTTTAAAAAAAACGAATCCAGTAAAAAAAATGGGTGACCTCAATTTTTGGGTTGATAATAAAGCGTATAATTTTATTGAAAATACACACCAAGTTTGGTTGCTTTCAATTGTAGATTTAATAATTGGAAAAAGAGAATATAAACCAAATTAATCCTAAATTTTTTATAATTTAAGTGTTGCGACAATGATGAGATCTATTTCAAAAAACTTTTTTAATACACCAAACCGGTATACTTCAATTAGATTAAAAAATAAAAATTTTTCAAAAACTGTAAGCAAAATATTTAAAAAAATAATAAATAAAAATATAGATTTTACGAAAGAAAATGATTTAAAAAAACTAAAAATAATTGATATCAAAAAAATTGATAATCAAGTCAGAAACAAATATCAAAAAACTTTTGTAAATTTGATTAAGCCAGAAATTCATTCTTTACTAAAAATTTTCTTAGATAATAAAAATTTAAATTTTCGTGTAGGGTGTCAATCAAAATTCACATGGAAAAAAGATTTTAATAAAAAAAAGTATAATAATTTAAATTATACTGATTACAAAAAAGGTTTAAAAAATGGATTGCCAGATGATTTACTTTTAAAGCCAACTCCACCTCATCAAGATCTTTCAAATAATGGTTTTAGAAGTACTTCAGTTTTAATTTTTTACTTTCAAATCACGCCTATAAATAAAGATTCAAGTTTATTATCTGTATCAAATTTTAGAAAAAAAGTTGGTATTTTTCAATCATTTAAAAACAAAGATAATTATTCAAATGTAATAAATTTAAAAGATCAAAAAAAAATTAAATTTTCAGTAAATAGAAAACTCAAGACAGACTCGATTTTTATTTTTGACTCAATGACACCTCACGCAAGTTCTACAGTTTCAAAAATTCCAAGATTGGCATTAAATGTAAAAATTCAACCAAAATCATTGAACTACCTTTATAAACTCAATAAGATGAAGAAAAGTTTCACAAAAAAAAACTCCTTTGAGGAAAAATTAGATTTACTTGAAAAAGATATTAGTAAAATTGCAAAGAGAAATAATAGTTTATTTTATGAACTTGCGATTTTAAACTTCTTGAAGAAGGATTATAAGAAAATGGAATCAAATTTAAAAAAAATGTTATTATTCAAACCAACAAAAAAAAATATCAATAAGTTTATAGCTTGTGGTGTTTTGAGAAAAACTATCGAGCAATTAGATGATTTTGATTTGAAAAAAATTTATAATAAAGATTTTGAAATTGTTAAAAACTCATGTGCTGATGCTATACTAAAAACTATTAAGTAAGAATTATAATAAAAAAAAATTTATATGAATAAAAAAAATTTTGACTATAAAATTATCAAGATGATAAAAAATTTTTTTGAAAAAAAGTAAGGTTTTATTTAGGAGTAACTCAGGTATAGAAATGAATTACTATATGTTTTATAAAGATTAGTAAAACTTCATCAAATGAATCGAAATATTAAAAAAATTAAATCTGTCAGAAAAATTGATTTAGAATACTTAAACCAAAATTTTTATAAAAAACCTAAACAAATCCATACAGAGACTAAAAATTTGATTTTTAAAAGTTTGAAGGGTAGAGAAAATGAAAATTTAAAATTAGTTGATTTTGGATCAGCTGATGGACAACTTTTATATCAATTAAGCAATCAAAAAAATTTTAATATTAAGATGGAGGGAGTTGAGCCTATTAAAAAATTAGTCGACAAAGCTCAAAAAAAAAATGATAAAGTTTTGTTTAAAGTAGGTTCTGTACTAAATAAAAATTTATATAAAAAATCAAGCATAGATATTGCCATATCAACAGGTGTACTTTGTATATTTAAAGATCATAAAAAATTTTTGGAAAATATGATTCATTGGGTAAAACCAAATGGAATAATATTAATCATTTCAATTTTTAATGAGGATGATTACGATGTATCTGTAGATTTTAAAAAATCAACTCAAAATAATTTTAATAAATCAAATATTATGACAGGCTGGAATATTTTTTCGAAAAAAACCATTTTTTCATTTCTCAAAAAGAAAAGAATTAATAATTTTAGATTTATGGATTTTAATTTAAAAGTTAATGTGAAATATAATCGAAATAAACCTTATAAACTTTGGACTAAAAAATTAAAAAACAATAAACTAATTTGTATTAATGGTTTATCTTTAATCTTAGATCAAAAATTTTTGTTAATTAAAAGATAACAAGACTTCAATTTAAAATATATCAAAAATGAGAAAAATATTATTATTATTAAGATTTTTTTTTAAATCAAAATATAGTTTTTTATTACCAACAAAAAAAAAATTAATCATTTATGATGAACATTCTTTAAATGCTTTTGAAAATTTATTTGACCCATATGATTTTTATGTTTTACAAGTTCGTCAATATATAATTTATCCGCAAATTTTAATTAAAAGTATTTTCAAATACCGTCTCAAATGGAATATCTATAATTATACAATTGAAATCATAAGATACATAAATCCAAAACTTATTATTACGACTAATGATAATGATATTTTCTTTTGGAAAATAAAAAAAATTCTAAATAATGGTATAAAAACTATTTTTGTACAAAATGGATACAGGAGCTATTCACTCGATATTTTTGAAATTTTAGACTCAAATAAGTTTAACAAAAATGATTTTAGTGTAGATTATTTTTTTACTTTCAATAAAAGCATAAAAAAAAAATATTTAGAGTATTTAAATGGACAAGGTATTGTTCTAGGTTCTTTCAAAAATAATAGAAAATTGATCAATAAAGTCAAAAAAAAATGAAAATGATTTATTATTTATATCTGAATTTGCATCACCAAAGTATTTTAAACCACCCTGTGGTCATGAAAAATATTGGAAACCGGAAAATTTTTATTTACCTATAATTAAAAAATTTGTTTTAGAAAACAATCTAAATTTGAAGATCCTTGGTAAAAAATATGTTAGGTTAGATTTAAGAGAAGAAGAAAAGATTTTTTTCGAAAAAATATTAGGAAAAGAAAATTGGGAATATGTTGAAACTAATCACAGCTATGAATGTTATGAAAAAATTGATCAAGCGAAATTAGTTATTTTTATTTCATCCACATTAGGGTACGAGTCAATTTCTAGAGGGACACCAACTGCAGCTTTGTGTGCTAGAGAAATTATTGAAGGTCAAAATGATTTAAAATTTGCATGGCCTCATAAATTTTTAAAAGAAAATTATTTTTCTACAAATCAACTTGATGAAAAAAAAACATTAAAAATATTAAAAACTTTGAATTCAATTAAAAAAGAGGAATGGATTGATTATACAAAAAATTTGAATTTTTTTTTTATGCATTACGATAAAAACAATTCATCTTTCTTTAAAGTTTTAGACAAGCTTAATATAAAATATAACAGCAATACATTATTAAACTAATTTATGAACATACTAAAAAATCTTATTTATATTCTAAAACCATCTGAAATTAGGCAGGTCATATATCTATTAATTTTAATGTTAATTGCTTCCTTGATTGAAATATTAGGAGTTGGTTTAGTTATACCGATGATTACGGTGTTAACTGAAAATGATATTGTGTCTAAATACTACCAATTAGAACCGCTATTTAAAGCAATGAATTATCCTTCAAACGAAATGATTATAATCTATAGTATGATAATATTTTTGAGTATTTTCTTAGTTAAAAATATTTACTTAATTTTCTTTATTTGGAAAAAACAAAATCTACAGCAAAATCTAAAAGCTTCAGTTTCTGACCGTCTTTTAAAAACCTATTTATCCCAACCTTATGAATTTTTTACAAAAACTAATTCTTCACAATTAATAAGAAATGTTACAGATGAAGCATACATAGCAATAGATTTTATTATAAATTTCATTAATCTTGTTACAGAGTCATTAATTTTAATTGGAGTAGTTTTATTATTAATATTTTATGAACCCTTGGGTACTGTCATTACATTAATACCATTGTTAATATTTTCACTAAGTTATTATTATTTGATAAAAAAGAAAATTTTAAAATGGGGAGAAGGACGTCAATTTCACTCTGGTAAACAACTTCAACATATTCAACAAAGCTTAGGAAGTATAAAAGAAATAAAACTGCTTAGTCTAGAGAATGCATTTTTAAAGAAATTCTCTTTTCACAATACCTTAGTTTTATATTATTCAAAATTGAATTCACTTTTGTCACAAATGCCGAGACTTTGGTTAGAATTTTTGGCTGTTCTAGGATTTACAATAATAGTTTGTGTTTCTGTTTTACAAACTAGCACGGCTGAAAATATCATACCTATATTAGGTCTTTTTGCAGCTGCTGCATTTAGGTTAATGCCAGCTGTAGGAAGAATTATGGTTTCAATACAACAAGTAAATTATACTATTTCGTCAGTAAATAAATCAAAGAAAGAATTTGAGTTAAAAACCACAAATAAATATGAGAACAATCCTATAAATCATTTTAAAAATGAAATTACGTTAAAGAATGTTCAATTTTCTTATGATGAAAATAAAACTAAAACTTTAGATGACATTTCTTTGACAATTAAGAAAGGTGAATGTATTGGATTCATTGGACCCAGTGGTTCTGGAAAAAGTACTTTAATAGATATTATAACAGGATTGTTAAAAGTTAATAAAGGTGAAATAAAAATAGATGGAGAATTGATTAATAAAAATCTTAATAATTGGCAAAAACAAATAGGGTATGTTCCGCAATTTATTTATCTTACTGACGATCCTTTAAAAAATAATATTGCACTTGGCATTGATGAAAAAGATATAGATTATGAGCATTTAAATTCAGCGATCAAAGATTCTCAATTGGATACTTTCGTTAAATCTTTGCCGGAAAGTTATAACACAATTTTTGGAGAAAGAGGTGTACGATTATCAGGTGGAGAACGTCAAAGAGTAGGTATAGCCAGAGCTCTTTACAATAAACCAAATATATTGGTATTAGACGAAGCTTCTAGTGCTTTAGATATGAATACAGAAAAAGATCTCATGAAATCAATTAATTTTTTAAAAGAAAAAAAGACGATCATAATTATCTCTCACAGACTTTCTACTGTTAAAGATTGTGACAAGATTTATTTAATTGATAAAGGAAAAATTATTGATCAAGGACCACCTGAAAAGTTTCTTAAAGAATAAATTTTTTGAATAAATAAATATGATATATAACTTTCAAAGTATCAGATGTTTAAAAAAAAGGGGTTAAATTGATAATTCTTGGTATATCAGACAGCATTGAGTCTCATGCATGCATAGTCAAAGATGGAGTTCTATTGGCTGCACATGCTGAAGAAAGGTTTTCAAGGCTAAAGGCAGACTCTGGTTATCCTTATAATGCTATAAAACAAATTTTTAAATTAACAGGCATTTCACCAACAGAGGTAGATGTTGTTGCTTTAGCAGGTTATGATAATGGAAAATTTCAATCGCTTTACAAGCCTAATGCCTTATTCAATGTATCAGATTGGATACTTCAAAATGAACTTTACTGGAAACCAAAGCTTTATGAAAATAAACCATTAAGTGAATTAGATGATTTTCTTATATGGGAAAAAAAATTTCCGCAAATGAAAAAAGATCCATACTATCCATTCATCAAAAAAGCTAAAAAAAATAATCCAAAAGATTATTTGAAGCTATTCAATGAACAAAGAAAAAAAACGATTTCAGATCAATTGGGTATTTCAAAAAATAAAATATACACTTTTAGACATGAAACCTGTCATCAATATTATGGATACTATTCTCAACAAAGTTTTAAAAAAGATGCTCTTATTTTTACTTTAGAGGGTGGAGGAGATGATAGTTCAGCAACAATAAGTGTTGTAAAAAATTATCAAATTAAAGAAAAATATAAAACTAATGATGCGATGGTTGGAAGAATATATAGATACATAACTTTACTTTTAGGAATGAAACCAGGTCAGCATGAATACAAAGTTATGGGTCTTGCGCCTTATGGAACTAAATATCACGGTCAAAAATCCTTAGAGCATTTTAGAAAATTTAATAAAATAAAAGGATACAAAATTGAAAAAACTAAAAATTTTAAAGATGTGTATTTGTCTTCTAAAAAAATGTTACAGGCTGAAAGGTTTGATGGAATTGCTTGGGGTTTACAACAATATGTGGAAGAATTTATAGAAAAATGGACATTAAATGCAATAAAGAAATTTAAAATTTCTGACATTATATTTTCAGGAGGGGTTGCGCAAAATATCAAAGCAATGAAACATTTAATAAGTCTAAGAGAAGTTAAAAGTGTTTGGACAGGTCCTGTTAGTGGTGATGGTTCTTTGGCAATTGGAGCAGCCTGGATAGCAAATAAAAAATTGAATAAGAAACATAAAATACGAAAAATGGATAATATTTACTTAGGAACAGAAATTAAAAGCTCTTCACTCAAAAAAGAAATTTTAAAAAGATGTAAAAAATTTAAAATTGTCAAAAATATAAAAAATAAAAAAATTGCAGAGTGGCTTAGTAAAGGATTAATCATAGCTAGATGCAGAGGAAGGATGGAATTTGGTCAAAGATCACTTGGTAATCGATCTATTTTAGCAGATTCTAGAAATTATAATAATATTGATAAAATAAATAAAAAAATAAAAATAAGAGATTTTTGGATGCCATTTACACCTTCTCTAACAATTGATGGTTGTAAAAAAATATTAAAAAATCCAAAAAATATTTACTCACCGTATATGACTATGGCATTTGATATAAATAAAAATTATGAAAAATATTTGTCAGCAGTAATACATCCGTCAGATAAATCTATAAGACCACAAATGTTAAAAAGAGAAAGTAACAAAGATTATTATGATTTGTTAAAAGAATATGAAAAAATAACTGGTTTACCAGTTCTTTTGAATACATCATTTAATTTACATGGTGATGCTATAGTCGAAAACGCTACTCAGGCAATTAATACATTTAAAAGATCAGACTTAGATATATTGGTAATTAATAATTTTGCGATTATAAGAAGAGAGAAAAATGATTAAACCTAAAATTCTTTCATCAAAAAAAACTATTATAATAGCAGAAGCTTGTGACAATCATTTTGGTAGTTTAGATAATGCAAAAGCAATGGTGGTAAATGCTAAAAAAGCAGGTGCAGATGTAATAAAATTTCAGCATCATTTACCTGAAGAAGAAATGCTTCCAGTTGTACCTAGGTCTAAAAATTTTAAAATTTCTTTATTTGAATTTCTGAAAAAATATTCATTAAAATTAAAAGATCATTATGACTTAAAAGATTTTTGTAAAAAAAAAAAAAATTGAATATTTATGTACACCATTTAGCTACAAAGCTGCAGAGGAACTAAATGAAATGGGTGTTAGTTGGTTTAAAATAGGATCTGGAGAATTTACAGATTTACCCTTTATCGAGAAGTTATTAAGGTTCAATAAACCAACAATTTTATCAACTGGAATGTCTAGTCAAAAAGAAATTAAAATGGTTTATAACTTCATTTTAAAGCAAAAAAATAATAAGAATATTTCTTTTATGAATTGCACAAGCGAATATCCACCAATACATAAAGATATAAATTTAAATTATATTCCTAAAATGATTAAAAATTTTCCAAAGGTAACCATTGGTCATTCAGATCATACAAATGATATTTTCACGTGTTTTGGTGCAGTCTCTCTTGGAGCTAAAATAATTGAAAAACACGTTAATTTAAAAAATAAAAATTTTGGACCGGATAAAGATGTTTCAATAGACTTTGATTCATTTAAAAAGTTAGTCGAAGGTATAAGAGTTTTAGAACAGTCTCTCGGTAGTGAAAAAAAGATTTACTCAAAAGAAAAAATTATAAGAAAATGGGCAAGAAGAAGTATTGTTGCTATAAAAGATATCCCTAAAAATAAAATCATTGATAAAAATGATATTTGGTCAAAAAGACCAGGTACTGGAATTCCATCTCAACATTTAAAAAAATTATTAGGCAAAAAAGCAAAAATGAAGATCAAAATCAATACATTGGTAAAAAAAAATCAAATTAAATTTTAATGAAATTATTATTTTTTACAGGATCAAGAAGTGAATGGGGGTATTTAAGACCAATTTTAGAATATTGTAAGCAAAAAAAAGTAAACTTTAAATTATGCGCAACAAATATGCTTTTATTAGATAGTTTTGGATATCCTGTAAAAGAAATCGAAAAAGATGGATTTAAAGTAGATGAAAAAATTTATATGGCCTTGGATGGATATAATACTTTTACTACTTCTAAATCCATGGGTATATTAATGTCTTCTTTAACAGACACTGTCCAACGAATTAACCCAGATTGGATTGTGCTTGCAGGTGATAGAGGTGAAACATTAATTGCGTCTTTGGTTGGAGCTTATACTAATACCCCAATAGCTCATATTCAGGCTGGTGAATTATCTGGAAACATTGATGGTTCAGCAAGACATGCGATAGGTAAGTTTGCTCATTTACATTTTGCCTCAAATTTGGATGCTTTTAATAGACTACTTAAATTAGGAGAAGAAAAACATAGAGTTAAGCTCGTTGGAGCACCTCAATTAGATGATCTTTATTCTAAGAAATTTAATTATGAAAATAAAAAAAAATTTTTAAAAAAGTATGGCATTAATATTAGAAATAATTTTATTTTAGTTGTTTATCATCCAGTCACGGAAGAGTTAAAAAATATTAAAAGAGATTTCAAAAAGTTTTATAGTTTTTTAGAAAAAAAAAATTTACAAAAAGTGTGGATTTCACCAAATAATGATGCTGGTTCTTCTATTATCAAATCTGAATTTTTGAAATTAAGAGACACTAATGATGTAGTTTTCGATAATTTACCAAGAGAAGACTATCTTACACTGTTAAAAAATTGTAAACTTATTATTGGTAACTCTAGTTCAGGAATAATAGAAAGCTCAACATTCAAAACACCATGTATAAATATAGGAAGAAGACAGAACAATAGATTTAGAGCTGCAAATGTTATTGATGTTTTAAAAATTGAGTCAAATCAACTTGAAAAAGCTTACAAAAAAGCTTTATCATCAAGCTTTAAAAATAAAATAATTAAAATTAAAAATCCCTATGGAGATGGTAAATCATCTAAATTAATAGTAGATATTATTTTGAATACTAAAATTGATGAAAATTTAATTAAAAAAGAGCTTACATTCTAATGGTAAATGATAATTTCAAGGTTCAATTTAACTCAAAGATTGAAGTAGCTATAACAAAAATACTTGAAAATACACATCGGACAGTTTTTGTTTTAAATAAAAAAAAGATTGTAGGTGTCGTTAGTGAGGGTGATATTTTAAGATCTTTAATTTATAAAAAAAATCTTAAGTCTAATGTTGATGCAATTATGAACAAGTCATTTATTTTTTTGGAAAAAAAAGATTATGATAAAGCAAAAAATTTATTTATAAAAAATTTAGTTCCAATAATTCCTGTGGTTAACAAAAGAATGGAATTAATAGATATATTCACTTTAGAAGAATATTTGCTTAAAATAAAATGAAAATTATAGCCTTCGTTCCTGCAAGAGGCGGTTCTCAAGGAATAAAAAAAAAAAAATTTAATTTTATTAAATAAAAAACCATTAATAAAGTATACTCTTGAAACTATAAAAAAAATTAGAAAATTAGTTTACCCGTTTATTTCGACAGATAACCTAGAAATCTTAAGATACTGTAAATCTCAAGGTTTTAAAATGTCTTATTTAAGACCAAAATCATTATCCAGAAATAAGAGCAATGTTGTAGACGCATTTTTACATGGTGTTGATTGGATAAATAAAAACAAAAAAATTAAGTTTGATACGGTGCTTTTATTACAACCTACCTCGCCATTAAGAGAAATTTCAGAAATAAAAAAAGCCATAAAAATTTTTAAAAATAAACGATTAGAGTCTTTGGCTAGTGTAATCAAAATGCGTGAAAGCCCCTTTGAATGCATAGAGAAAAAAATAATAAATGGATATATTTAAAAAAACCATTGAAAAATACTTTCAGACGACAACAATTTAACAAAAATTTCTATTTTATTGATGGATCATTCTATATTGCAAAAATAGATTTTATTAAAAGATATAAAACTTTTTTTAATAATAAGATAACTCAACCTTTTATTTTGAATAGAACATGGCCAATAGATATTGATGAAAAAGATGATTTATTAGTTGCAAAAGCATTTATAACAAAACGACAAAAAGTTTGAGAATGATAAGATATCCAAATAAAGTTAATAAAAGTTTATATAAATATAATAGATCTAATCCAAAAACATTTTATGGATTAGAAAAAAATATCATTTTTTGCGAAAAATGTACTTATAGTAACCAAAAACCTACTTCAGAGAAAGAATTTAAGCATAATATCAAAACAAAAAAAAAAACATTATCAATTGGATCTGATGGTATTTGTTCTGCCTGCAAAATAGCAGAAAAGAAATTATATAACATTGATTGGAAGGAGAGAGAAAGACAATTAAAATTATTATGTGATAAACATAGAAGTAAAAATAAAAGTTATGATTGTTTAATTCCTGGTTCTGGTGGAAAAGACAGTTTTTATCAAGCTTATAAGTTAAAATACGAATATGGAATGAATCCCCTTACAATTACGTGGGCTCCCCATATATATACAAGCTGGGGATGGCAAAATTTTCAATCGTGGATACATGCTGGTTTTGATAATTGTTTATTTACTCCAAATGGAAGAGCCCATAGATTATTAACTCGTTTAGCACTTGATAAAATTTACCACCCTTTTCAACCATTTATAATGGGACAAAATCATTATCCAATTAGAGCAGCTGCAAAACATTATGATATAAAATTAATTTTTTATGGAGATGCAAATGTGGAATATGGAAATGCAGATGATAATAATATTCCTTCAAAGCATAAAAAATATTTTTCAACCTCAAAAGAGGAAGACTCAATGATTGCTGGAACTAGTATAAAAGAATTAAAAAAAAGATATTTATTAAATGATCAAGATTTACTTCCATATTTACCTATTTCTAAAAAAGAACTCAAAGCATCAAATGTTGATGTACAATACCTTGGCTATTATTTACCTTGGCATCCACAAGAATGTTATTATTTTTCAGTTGAACATGGGAATTTTATCGCTGCACCTGAAAGGACCTTAGGAACATACAGTAAATATAACTCTATTGATGATAAGATGGATGATTTCCACTATTATACGACATTTATAAAATTTGGGATTGGTAGAGCAACATACGATTCTGCTCAAGAAATTAGAAACAAGGAAATTACAAGAGAAGAAGGAATAAAATTAGTAAGAAAATTTGATGGGGAATATCCTGCAAGATTTGAAAAAGAAATTTTTAAATATTTATCAATAAATAAAAAGGAATTTCCAAAAAAAGTGGTAGATTTGTTTGAGCAACCAATAATGGATAAGAAATATTTTGAAGATTTAACCAATAAATTTAGATCACCACATATCTGGTATTTCCGTAATAACAAATGGTGTTTGAGAAAAAAAATTTAAATTTTAACTCAATTTATTTTAATTAAAAAATGAATATAAGGATTATTCCAAGATTAGATATTAAAGGCTCAAATTTGATCAAAGGAATACATCTTGAGGGATTGAGAGTTATTGGAGATCCAAATGAATATGCTTTAAAATATTACAATCAGGGAGCAGATGAATTAATTTTTATTGATTCAGTTGCAAGTTTATATGGAAGAAATAATTTGATTGAAGTTCTTCGAAAAACTGCACAAGATATTTTTGTACCTATTACTGTTGGAGGTGGAATTAGAAATAAACAGGATGCCTATAAAATTCTTAGAAATGGTGGTGATAAAGTTGCAATTAATACAGCAGCAATAAAAAAACCAACTTTGATTAGAGAGTTAGCAAAACAATTTGGTTCCCAAAGTATAGTTCTATCAATAGAAGCAAAAAAAATTAATAAATCATGGGAAGCATATACTCACAATGGAAGAGAAAAAACTGGCGTGGACGTTATAGATTGGATTAAAAAAGGGATTAGTTTAGGTGCAGGTGAAATTTTACTAACATCTGTAGATAATGAAGGTACAAGAAAAGGTTTTGATATAGATCTAATTAAAGCAGCATCTAAAGTATGCAGTGTACCTTTGGTATTATCTGGAGGATTAGGAGAGCCACATCATATAAAAGATTTGTTTAAAGAGACGAGAGTAGATGGAATTGCGATAGCAAGTGCCTTACATTATAATTTATTAAATGTAAAAAAAATAAAAAAAATTACAAATAAATACAATCTTAAATGATTAAGAAAGTAACAATAATCGACTCTGGCACAGGAAATCTTTTAAGTTTAATAAGAGCTTTTAATAAGTGTGGTGCAAGTGTGGAAGTAACAAATAAAAAGTCCAAAATAAAAAATGCCTCTAGAATTATTTTACCAGGTGATGGTGCATTTGGATATGCAACTAAATTACTTAATAGATTAGAAATTAGTCAACTAATTAAAGATTTTAGCAAAACAGGCAAACCTCTTCTTGGAATATGTTTAGGAATGCAATTACTTTACTCTCAAAGTAGCGAATTTGGTAAACATAAAGGGCTCAACATTTTAAATGGAGATATTGAAGAAATAAAACCAGTAAATGAATATTATAAAATACCAATAATTGGATGGAACAAAGTTAAAGTTTCAGATGTAAAAAATAAAAATATTAACGCGATATTAAAATGCTGCAAAAATAAATTATTTTATTTTGTTCATTCTTTTGAAGCTATTTCTAAAAAAAAAAAGGAAAGATTAGGATACTATAATTTCAAACAAAAAAAAATTAGTGCAATTGTAGGAAAAGATAATATAATTGGGGCACAATTCCATCCAGAAAAAAGTGGAAAAAATGGTATTAACTTTTTAAATACGTTTTTAAATAAATATTAAATGAAAAAAAATTATATAGATACATACAATCAAAATGGTTGGTTAGTGATTAAATCATTTTTAAATAATAAAGAAGTAAATTCAGCTAAGAAAAATATTTATAGTTTTTTAAGTAAAAATATTAATAAATATAAGGGAAGATCGATTAATTTTGTAAAAAATGAGCAAAAAATTTCTGAAGTAAACTCTTTCCATGAGTTGCATGATTGTAAATGGGTAAAAAATTACTCCAAAAAAAAAAAAATTACAAATTTAGTAAAAAAATTATTACCTTGTAACAAGACTGAATTAAGAGCAAGTGAGTATTTTGCAAAACCGAAAAAAATTGGACTTAAGGCACCAGTACACCAAGATAATTTTTATTGGAATATCAAAGATAGTAAAGGATTAACAATTTGGATTGCGCTATCAAAAAGTTCAAAAAAAAATGGAACAGTTTATTATTATAATGGTTCGCATAAACATGGACTATATAATCATAAGAAATCTTTTGCTAAAGGAAGTTCTCAAACTATTAAAAATCTATCTCAATTAAAAAAATATAAAAAAGTTTTTCCAACTCTCAATGCGGGTGATATTTTAATTCATCATTGTTTAATAGTACATGGAAGTAATTCAAATAAAAGTAATCAATCAAGAATCGGCTGGACGTTTCAATATAAAGATAAAAATTCCAAGTATGATAAAAAGGCTATAAAAAAATACGAGTCAGAATTAAACAAACAATTGAATTACCGTAAATAGAAAAATATAAAATACAAAATAATGATAAAAAATAATTTTTTTTTTATAAAAAACTTAAAGAATGTTGTTTTCATTGGTGAAAATGACATTTTAGGTAAATTAATTGAAATTACAAAAAAAAACTCATTAAATTTTGATGTAATTACCTCACCTGACCAATCAAAATTTATTGATAAAAAAATTAAGTTTAAAGTATTCCAAAAATTAGATCGTGGATTTCAAGATTATATAAAAAAAAGATACAAGATTGAGGAAACGCTATTTATATCAATAAGATCAAGGTGGATATTCAATAAGAGTTTGATTGACAATTTTTTTCAAAATAATTTAATAAATTATCATCCAAGTAGATTACCGTTTGATGCAGGTGCTGCAGGATTTTCATGGCAAATAATGAGAGGTGATAAAATTAACAATCAATTATTTCATCTAGTTGATCAAAATATTGATACAGGCCCTATAATCTATAGCGAGCAATTTATATTTTCAAAAAATTGCAAGATACCCAAAGATTACTTTGAATTTTGTTTTTTAAAGTTAGTACCTTTTTATGAAAATTTTTTAAAAAATATAAAAAATAATCAAACCTTTAAGCTAGAGTATCAAGTAAAAAATCTAGCGAGATATTGTCCAAGACTTAATACAGAAATAAATGGATGGATAGATTGGAATATTAACTCTTTAGATTTGTATCGATTTATAAATGCATTCGATGACCCGTACGGAGGAGCATCAACCATGTTAAATAATACTAGGCTAAGAATTAAAAAAGCTTATTTACATGGAGGAGATAGTTCAAATCATCCATTTATGTCAGGTATTATTTCTAGACATGATAAAAAGTGGATAGTGGTATCAACATCAGACAAGCACATGCTACTAATAGAAGAAGTAATAGATAAAAAAGGAAATAATGTAATAAAAACTTTAAAAGTTGGAGATCGTTTTTTTACACCATCAACTCAACTTGATAATTCTAGAAAAATAAGAACAAAAGTAAATGAAAATGGTTTTGTTAAAAATTTAAAATCTAAATTTAAATAATATAAAATGCCAGGATTTGAAATAATTGATAAGAAAGAAAAACGTTATTAAGAATTAATGATATTATTTACTCATACTTACAAAAAATCAAAATAAAAATTAATAATAATCATAATCACAAACAAATAATTATGTTGAAAACAATAATACTTATTCAAGCACGCATGGGATCTTCTAGGTTATTGAATAAAATGACTGCAGAATTAAAAAACATAAAAATAATTGAATGGGTATTTAATCGTCTAAATCAGACTAAACTTTCTAATCAATTAATTTTGGTGACAACTAATCTAAAAAAAGATGACATATTGTGTAACATTGCAAATAATCATAAAATTAAAATTTATAGAGGAAGTGAAAAGAATGTATTAAGTAGATTTTTTAATGCAGCTAAAAAGTTTAAGGGAAAAAAAATAGTTAGAGTTTGTGCAGATAATCCATTAATAGATCCTAGAGAGGTAGATAAATTAATTAAAAGTTTTGATCATACTAATTACAATTATGCTTTTAATAATCTTAGTAGAAAACACTCTTTGTATCCTGATGGTTTTGGAGCAGAGATTTTTACGTTTAACACTTTGGAGACCATTTTTAAAAGATCAAAAAAAAAAACACATAAAGAACATGTAACATCATTCATATGGGATAATAAAAAAAAATTTAAAATTCAAAAAATTCAAAGTGATAAATTAATTTCTTATCCAGAATTAAAATTTGATGTAGATAGAAAAAAAGATCTTGATCAATTAAATACCCTTATAAAAAAAAATAATATTAATTTTAGAAGTTCAGCTAAATTCATTGTTGCCTCAAAACTTGCTAACGATATTCAGTATTATTTAGAAGATTTATTCCCTATATGTAGAAGCATAACTGGTAGTGGAAATAGAAAAACATTAAAAAAATTACAAAAAATAATTCCATTAAAGATAAGATCGATTAAAAGTGGGAAGAAAGTTTATGATTGGAAAGTTCCAAATGAATGGAATATAAAAGATGCATTCATTTCAGATTTGTCGGGTAAGCGTTTAATAGATTTTAATCAATCCAATCTTCATGTTATAAGTTATAGTATACCGATTAATAAAAAACTAACCTGGAGTTCTTTAAAGAATCATTTATTTTTTGATAAAAAAAAAAAAAATTCAATTCCTTATAGAACATCATATTATAATAAAGATTGGGGTTTTTGTTTAACTAAAAAACAATGGGATATTTTAAAAAACCATAAAGGAAAATTTAGAGTTTTAATAGATAGCAGTTTGAAACCAGGAAAATTAAATTATGGTGAGTTACTTATTCCTGGTAAAAGTAAAAAAGAGATACTTATTTCAACCTATTTTTGTCATCCGTCAATGGCAAATGACTCTCTAAGCGGGACTATTCTTACTGCTTTTTTAGCAAGACATATAATTAGTCTTCCAAATTTGAAATGGTCATATCGTATTGTTTTTATACCAGAAACTATTGGAGCAATTTCTTATTTGCATATAAATGAAAAAAAAATGAGAGATATTGATTTTGGTTTAAATATAACAACGGTTGGAGGGAAAGGACCATTTAGTTACAAGAAAAGTTTTGATGAAAGTCATTTTATCAATAGAAATATTGAGGAGACATTTAAAGAACTTAATCTAAAATTTAAAACATATCCTTTTGATATTCATGGTAGTGATGAAAGACAATATTCTACACAAGGGCCTTCTATTAATGTAGCTACAATAGCAAAAGATAAATATTATGAGTATAAAGAATATCATACTTCTCTTGATAATCTTAAGCTAGTCAATGGAAAGCAAATATTTCAAAGTTTAAACGTCTATTCTAACTTGATTCATAAATTAGAATCTAGAGAGGTTTACCAAACCAAGATTAGACATGGAGAACCTATGCTCTCTAAACATGATTTATATCCAAAAATTGGAGG
>MDTB01036705.1_pt1 | contig 17444 bp, 20 predicted proteins | sample 811161 | NCBI WGS metagenome assembly MDTB01 (sample SAMN05326650, study PRJNA326480) | marine metagenome | isolation source: seawater | place: Mediterranean Sea | collected 2009
GGTTGATTTAAATCAATTGTGTTACGAGAAAAAAAACTTGGCCAATTACGAGCATTGACCTGATAATCTAAATATATCCACATAATAGGCATTTTACTCTTCGCTAAAGAGGAATCAGTAACAAGATAACGTCTAACTAATTCATATTGTCGCATTTCTTCATCTTCTTCTATATGTAACTTATACTTCTCGTATATAATTGATACTGCAAGAAGTAATCCTATACTAACTATATATTTGGCGTAGTCCATATATATAGTCAAAATACATTATTTTATCATGTTCCATTAGTAATCTTTAATAAAGTAGATGCTATTTCAATCCGCTGTCTCCTAGTTTCTTCATCTGCTTTGGCCAAATCATAAGCTCTAGATATATTATCTGCGTCTTCAGCGTATTTTTGTTCTTTTAATCTACTTGAATGATCTGCTGTTTCTAGTGCTTCTTGTAATGTTTCTTTTCTAGAACGTGTATACTCATCTATACTACTATATTGTTTTCTACTAGTATAATCTTCTTGTGTTACTGGTACTACACTCTCTGTATAAGCACGTTTTACGTCATCATATTGTAAACCATCTGAAAAAACGCCGGATTGATAAGTGGAAACATTACCAGTTATAGATGTGCCACCAGAACTAATCATGTCACCCACACTTTGATGAACAACTAATTGTCTAAGATTAGATTTTTTTTCAAATATTATTCTTTCCATATCATCTTTACTTTTTGCAACTTCAACATCTTGATCCTGCTTTAACCAATCTCTATAGCCATCTTCTTCATTGCTATTTTGTTTATGCTTTTCAAAAAGCTTATTAAAAATAGTGTTAAAATCATTATGTTTTGCAAGTTTCTTCCAAACATCTTCATTCTCTAATTCTTCATCTACTTCATTTGCAGTATATTTTCTGTCAACGCATGTATCTTCTTTGGTTCTATTTCTAAATAAGTATATTTTATAAACTAGTCTGTATGCTGAAGAGAAGAAAAAAAAATATTCTTTATCTAATCCTGATTTGTCTGGATGAGTCATTAAAACATATTTTTTTGCTTTTTTCAAATCTTCTTCATCAAAGTTATTATCAAATTTAAATAAATCTAATATGTCTTCGTATGTGTAATTAGATATGCATAGATCTAGATTTTCCATATGTAATTACTGATATCTTTTATTTAATTTTTATTTTAATTAATCATATTACTCGAAATGTTGTATTTATTTTCTAATAAATTATTCAACAAAACAATTTCGTCTTGCTGACTTCTAATAATTCTATTTGCAAGATAAATCATAAAGTCATTATTAGTATTTTGTAAAAGAACCTTACTCATATCTACAGCTACTTGATGATGAGGGATCATATGTTTAATATACATTTTGTCTGTAAGTTTCATATGTTCCATGTGCTGCATATGTTTTTCTGGCTCAAAAAAATGAGGATCACAATATGTATTGGTTAAACCTATTACATTTGGTTTTGTCAAATCTCCCCGTGTAATTCTATATTCTCTATTCATTGGTATATTATGATTACTCATGTCATTATTTGGTAAATTATTTTTAAAATATTTCATTATATCTATTTCATAATTTTGTATCCATAAAAGTTTCCTAAGAATCTCCTGCATCTTTGGGTTTTTAGTTTCTTTTTGTAACATAATACTTATATCAACAGCTACTTGATGATGAGGTATCATATGATCTAAATATTCTTTATCAGTAAGATATCCTCTACATATATTTTTGTAGCTTGTTTCAATCGTTTTTTTAGAGTTACGCAATGTGAAAAAAATGGATATAGATACCAAAACTACCAGTATAACTATGAACATCTTAATAAATAGTTAGATTTTTTATTTTTTTGCTATCTCAAGCTGTCTTTGAAAAAAGTTATTTGTATCATTCTGATCTGATGATAACACTGAATCGTCAGGAATATACCACAACGTATAATCTCTATCTTTTTTTGGATGCCATGCTAGCATACACGGTATGCCAGTTATAATACGTTTACGTTTTAGAAACATGTATAGGTCTAGTTGTTGATCTATATCGATAACTATCTTTATAGTATTATCTCCAAGAGAACAAAATGATTTTTCACAAATACTGGCTACTTTTTTACAAGGACCACACCAATTAGCATAAAACTTCAATAAAATATATTTTTCGTTATTGGATTCGTCAATACTTTTAATTAATGTTTCAAGTTGAGTCATTGTCAACTCACTTACAACCGTATATTTCGCATCACTAGACATATAGAATATATAAAAGTAAAATATCTTTATATTTGCTTCTAAACTTATATTGCCTCAACTGCTTTAACTAATTCCTCTAGATTTATGTGTGGTGTTTCAATATGTCCTTCCCAAAAATACCTACAATATGAATATTCAATATTTACTTTTGACATATCATACCACTCTGAATGATTATTCAATAGAGCTTTTTCTACCTTTTTTGGCAACAAATAAAAGCACGCAGGTGGCAATACATAAGATAATTGTACTAATGAAGAAACTGGTCCACTGTTAGAATCTTTAATAAACTCAACATCAAAATATGGAACATAATCTAATAGATCCTTCAGTAGTGGAGGATAATGATAACGATACATCCATCGCCAATCAGGACAACCGCTAGTGTAGTATTTAAGTGTCCATTCTAAACCTTCAAGATAATTAATACTTACGTCTTTACACAATTGATCGCAACGTCGTGACTTAAAAAGTATAGAATAATATCTATCTTCCCAGCCGTCTTCTTGTGGATTTATATATATTTCCTTTTTTCTATCCGTTATTGGTAAATTAAGCAGTGCTTGTATTCGTGGATCTTCTCCCTGTCGTCCATATTTAACAGACTGCTGTTGTTTATTTCTAATGTTATGTTCAGTGATAAAATATTCTTGTTCATTGTCTGCTAGTATTTTTATCAAATAACGCATATTTTTCCATACAATATTTCCATTACTTATAATATTTCCTGCCTTACTAATTGTCTGTTTATATGCAGAAGTTATTTTAGTTATTCCATCAGTTCTAATGTTAAGAGCAGGAAAGTGTGGCAAAAAATCATTACCAAGAAAGAAACATATAAATATATAATCATACATTCGTTGAATCTGAGAGTCATTTTTGATATCTACACCATCATTTAAATCACTGGTAATAGCTTTTGCCATTTCTGGCATATCAATAAGATAATTTTTTTCTGGCTCAAGAGTACTATCAATTGTTTTAATAAAATGAGGTGTTTCGCGAAATAAATAAAGCTGTTCAGCACACCTTAAATGATTAAGAGTAAGCATCAATAAATCAGCATCTAAACCATAAATTGCTGTTTTAGTTGATTGATGATAATTTGTATTCATCCTAATATATTCAAAAATCTTATGCTCACCTTCTCCTGCCTCATTGGGGGCACTAACTATAATTTCTGTAACATTATAATTTGATGGTTTGTTAAATGACTTTGTTAAAAATAAACTTAGCTTTTCCATAAATGCTGTACCTGGTGTAATCGCAGTAGTATCCCAGATCTTTTCTGTTATAACCCCCATACTTTCATGACAATTTTTCTCTATTTGTCCTTTATATCTTCTAGTCTTTTGCTGTGCTAGTTTTGCTGCAGGAGCAACACCATCAAAAGCAATTAAAACCTTGTTTTTGGGAGCTATAGTTTTTATATAGAATGCTATTTTGTCTACTACTTCTTTCAATAGTGCTGTTTCAATATTTTTTTTTCCTTTAACTGATTCTGATCGAATTGCATCATATATAATAGAATTTGAATCCAAATACAAATTATCTATACGTAAAGATTTGTCATACTTACGTATAATTGATCTATATTCTTGAATAACATGCTTAAAATAGCTAGGTATACCCATTATTACTAATAATGCAGTTAATAAATGTTTAAGTTATATTAAAAATATTGTAATTGTGTAGAGGTATCTATTAATCGGTATATGAAATTAGTTTAGAATAATAAAATCGTTATAAATATATAATGCCAAAAGATAAAACCAAGAATGTTCGAATAAATACAAAAAAAGATAATGCTATTATCGATGTTAAAAACCCTGATATTGTGAAAACAGTTTTTGAACGAACATCTTTTTTAAGAAAGGTAGTGCAAGACACAATTGTTAGCGTGCAAACTTATAAAAACCTCGATGTTTTAACTGCAAATGATTTGAAGCAAGCACTAGAAACACTACAAAGATTATATTTTACTATTAATGAACTAGACAAAAAAATGAATGATAATTTTATTAAAGAAGAGGTCGTTAAGGAACTACAATCAATAAACAATGATATATCTTCTGTGTTAAGAAGTTATGGATCTAAAAATATTGATGATTTACTTTTTATTAGCATTGGATGTGATTATGTTAAAGAAAACATAGATACTATGTGTCCATTGATGAGAGATAAATATCATATTTTGCAAAGGTATGCAAGGCCGATTAGCTATAAGGTAATTCCTTGGAAAAACGATCCCCCAAAAGAACCAGAGCTTATCAAAAAAAATAGAATTATTGAAGATATTTCAATCGCTGAAAACGCAGATACATTAGAATCATTTGACTTAGCAAGAACAATGCGCGGGTTCTACACAAAAGTATATGGTGTTAAAGTTTCTTTTAGAAATCATAGTCAAAGAAAAACATTGATTGTAAATTGTTTAATAGATGATGTTATGCTTGATTGTACTGGTTCACAATTTATCGCATCTAGAATTAATGATCTTAGAAATAATCCTCCAAGTGATGATGATGAAGAAAAGAAAATATTCAACAGATTTTTAGAATGTTTAACTATAAAAGATTTACTTGTTTACAGAGATGAAGAACTTAAGAATCGTTATATTGGCTGTACTATTCAAGTCGCTTTAATAAAGCAGAAAACAATATCTCAGGTAACAAAAGAGTTTTTAGGTAATGAATTATATTTACAGCGCAATACGCTAATGCAGCTGCTTTTAAAAAGTGATGAACATGAATATCAATATTTAGCTTATCTTCTTTATGATCTACTAACTAATGATAGTAGTGGTAGTGTTGATACACATGAACAAACTATGCTTTTTGATAGTTTACCTTGGAACGTTAAAAAGTTTTTTAGAGATGCAATGAAACAAACAATTAATTATACAAATAATCTTTCTAGCTTTGATAACGCAAAAATACCTCTTGAACAGCAGATATGCTTGTTAAAAGCAAGTGATGTTGTAAAAGAAAAAGCTATGTTAAAGTTAAAAGAAGTAAAAGCAAAATCAGAAGATTCTGGATCAAAAGCGCGGCAATACTTGGAAGGTTTACTGAGAATACCATTTGGTATTTATCGTGATGAACCAATTTTAAATAGTGTTTCTAAAGCAGTTGCCGCATTTAATATTTTAATGCAAAAGTTAAATGATTCAGAATTACCAGTTACACTTTTTCCTGTAAAAGATAAATATAGCAGTCTCGAAGTAAGAAAATATTCAAGTACATTAACAAATGATTATGTACCAAAATTAAAAAACTGTTTTTCAGATAAAGTAAAATCTGTATTAACAAAAGTGAAACGTAATACTCTTATTGCAAATATATGTCATATTAATAACTACATTAAAGCAAATAGTTTAGATAATCCAAAATTACTACATTCTGGTAAAAAGATAAAATATATGCAGGATAACATAAACAATTTTATTCAAAAGTTTTCAGAAAATCCATCAATTATTGCCGAAGTAGCTCAGGTATGTGGAGCAAATGCTAAGGTATGTGATCTTTTACCGCTAGTTGAAAATAGTGTGAAAAGTATTGATATGACTACATATCAAGTAACTAATTATATGGGTGAAGTATCAAAAACATTAAATGCTGCAGTGCATGGTCATAAAAAAGCAAAACGACAAGTAGAACGCATTATTGGACAATGGATAAATGGAAATCAAACTGGGTATTGTTTTGGATTTGAAGGTCCACCAGGAGTAGGTAAAACATCGTTAGCAAAGAAAGGCATAGCACAATGTTTAAAAGATGATAAAAATATTTCAAGACCATTTGCATTTATTGCAGTTGGTGGTTCATCTAATGCAAGTACACTTGATGGTCATAACTATACATATGTTGGATCTACATGGGGAAGAATAGTAGATATTATTATTGAAACAAAATGCATGAATCCTATAATTTTTATTGATGAACTTGATAAAGTAAGTCGAACTGAACATGGTAAGGAAATTATCGGTATATTAACTCATTTAATTGATCCAACTCAAAATGATACATTTCAAGACAAATATTTTACTGGAATTGATTTAGATTTATCTAAAGCATTATTTATATTTTCATACAATGATGTAGATGCAATAGATCGAGTTTTATTAGATCGGATTCATCGAGTTAAGTTTGACCATCTTTCATTAGACGATAAACTCACTATTACAAAAGATCATTTGTTTCCAGAGATTTATAGTAAGATGGGACTTGTAGATGTAATTAATATTGATAATGATGTAGTTGAATATATAATAGATGAATATACATGTGAACCGGGTGTACGTAAATTAAAAGAGATTTTATTTGAAATCGTTGGAGAGATTAATTTATCAGTGCTTCAAAGTAATAGTGCAAATATGAGTTTGCCTATAAATGTCACGATTCAAGATATTAAGACTAAATATTTAAAAGATAGGCATGAAATTAGATCAAAGAAAATACATAAACATTCACGCGTAGGCCTGATTTCTGGATTATGGGCAAATGCTCTAGGGCGAGGAGGGGTTCTTCCAATTGAAGTATCATTTGTACCTTCAAATAACTTTTTAGATTTAAAACTTACTGGAATGCAAGGCGATGTTATGAAAGAAAGTATGACTATGGCAAAAACACTTGCTTGTAAATTAGCATACAAAGACCTTGGTTCTAAAAAAATGAGTGAACTAATAAAGAACGTTGATATATCGAAAATGCAGGGTCTTCATATTCACGTACCAGAAGGTGCAACGCCAAAAGATGGACCATCAGCCGGTACAGCTATCACAACCGCAATTTATAGTCTCTTAACTAATAGAAAAATTAAACATAATCTAGCAATTACAGGTGAAATGTGCTTACAAGGAATGGTAACTGCTATTGGCGGTTTAGACCTCAAGATTTTAGGAGGTATCAAAGCAGGAGTTAAAACATTTATTTATCCTAAGGAAAATGATAAAGATTTTAAGGATTTTATGGATAAATACAAGGATAAACAATTCGTTGATGGTATATCTTTTATAGAGGTTGAAACCATTAATGAAGTACTAGACATTGTTTTTATTGAAGATTAATTGCAATAATATATCTAATAAGTATATATATTATGGCAGGCGGAATAGAATTATCTATGTCTAACATTATGCAACTAATGTCGGCATTAACACCAATATTAATATCTTTTTTCATGCTGATGTTATCATTTATGAATCAAAATGTGAAAGGTATAGTATTTATTGCTGGTGCATTGTTAGCAACATTTTTGAATATTCCTATTAAAAATGTAATTAAAAGTGAAAGAGAAGTTTCTGCATCAACTACATGTAACTTAATTGATGTGCCATTTTTAAATAGATACAACAGTCCAGCGGATTCATCTTTGTTTATTATGTTTACATTTGCATATTTATTTTTACCAATGAGATTTAATGATCAAATGAATTATGCAGTTATTTCAGCATTATTAAGCATGTATGCTATTGATTCTATGACTAGAGTTAATAATAACTGTACAACCACTGGCGGTGCAGTACTTGGAGGCCTTGTCGGCTTTGTATTTGGTGCGTTATGGTATACCATGTTCCATGCTGTTGGTTCTGATAATCTTTTATATTTTGAAGAAGTAAATAGTAATGCTGTTAGATGTGAACGACCATCGACACAAACATTTAAATGTTCTGTCTACAAAGGTGGTAAGTTAATTTCAGAAAGCATTGCTTAATTATATATTAAAACTTTCGCCACAACCACAATTTCCTTTTGCATTAGGATTATTAAAAATAAATCCTGAAAATAATTTATCATCTTTATAATCAATTTCGCAACCAATTAATGTAAGTAATGATTTGTTATTTATATATAATGTTATATCATCTATCAGAACTTTTTCCATGTTCTTTTTTTCTTCGAGAATAGTTGTATAATCCATTTTATAAGTGTGACCATTACATCCGCGAGTACGAGTTCCTATTATAATTCCATCACGAGTTGGATCTATTTTTTTAGCTATCTCTAGTTGATTTTTAATTTTAAAAGCTGCACTCTTTGTCAATGTAACAATAGATTTAATACTTTTTGACATATACAATATAGTCTCAAATCATTTTATATGAATAAAATGATTTACTGGTTAAATAAATGACGATTTGCAACAATAAACTCTGTTATATTTTTAACCATTATTCTACGCTGTAATTCATTTGCAATACCCCGTTCATTAGTAGGAAATCTCATGTTCATAACTTTAATAAAATGAGTAACTATAACATCAAAATTAGCTAAATTATACTTAGTATCATATTCTTCTCTAGTAAAATGTGATTTACCTGTTCTCTTATTTACACTATTATGAAATTGTAACAATACTGTGATAAGATCTTCTCTACTAGTTACCAAATCAAATCTTAAATTAGATAGTCTATTAATTGCATGTTCTGAACATTCTGGACAAGGTAGATTTCTAGATATATAAGTTATTTTTGACAATATTTCTGGAATTAATTTATGATGTTCTTCTTTTAATTTATATGCTAAGGTATGAAATAAATACCAGCATGCATTACCCCAAAGTTGCTTGATAGACATCTTAGTAATATATAAAGAGATCGTAATAATTACAAATACAACGTTATTATGACTCTTGAAAGAAATGTTATTGTCGAAGAAGGATTCGACTTTTGGAAAGAATTAAATGAAGATGAAGATAAAGATGAAGATGATAACAAAAATATAGATAAAAACTTATGTGAACTCAGTAGAGAACCATTAATAATAAATTATATTACATTGCCGTGTGGCCATAGATTTAACTATAAACCATTATGTATCGAAATTTGCACACTAAAGGATCCTAAAAATGTTAAATCTATGACTAGATATCTTGGTAGTCGCAGAATATGTTGTCCTTATTGTAGACAAGTTTTTAATAAACTTTTGCCGATTATACCAACAATAGATGTAGGTATACTCTTACCAAAATATGTCGTATCAACGACAAATTGTGTTGAACATAAAGTATGCAAATATGTTTACAAATCTGGTAGTAAAAAAGGCAGTGTTTGTGGTTGCAATGGATTTGATTATAATGGAACTTCTTTATGTATAAAACATTGGAAAGCAGAAATTAAACGAAAAACTAAAATTACTAGTAAGAAGCTTAGTATTAACGATCTTTCAAATGATGCTAAAAAAATATATAGAAAAATGAAAGTTAGAGAAATGAAGGAAATATTAAAAGAGCAAAAACAAAAGGTTTCTGGATCTAAAGTAGAATTAGCTAATCGATTATCTAATTTTAAAATATAACTACATGTATGTAAAGATATATATATATAGTTATAATTGAATATGTAAGTATCAACAAAAACTTTTAGTTTTTCATTAGTTTTGAAAGTCAATTTGGAGATTTTTAAGATTATCTATGGAAAATATGGATATACATTTTTGGGTTTTGAAAACGTGTATTTTTTATATGTTTACCTAGACGATGTAAATAAAAATATGAAATTATTTATAAAATTATGTAGGAATGTTATGTAGGACTGAAAAAACGGCACTAAAGCAATTTTTTAAAAGGGTTTAGGGATGTGCATATAATGCTCATATATAGCATATAAAATATGCTAAAATATGCACCTGCCTCGAATGGTAATAAAAAATGGAAGTTTTATTGTAATTTTTGCGACTATGGATGTAAAAGGAGTTTTTTAATGACTCAACACGAAAAAACCCAAAAACACCAAATGCTCAAAAATGCTCAAAAATGCTCATCTCAAAATTATGAAGAAGAAAATAAATCTTCACTTCATGTTTGTAAGTGTGGGAAAACGTATAAACATATACAAAGTTTTAAGAGACATCTAAAGGATTGTTCTCATAAAGAAGAAAATATTGTAGCGATTCAAAAGAAACAAGAACAGCACAATGATTTGAAAATGATGCTAACAAATATTCATGAACAGTATAAAAATATGGTTATTGAAAATAAGGAAATGCGTGAGATAGTTGCAGATATGGTTCCAAGGCTAGGAAGTAATAATACCACTATTAACAATACTGTAAATATACATGTATTTTTGAATGAAAAATGTAAAGATGCATTAAATCTTACTGATTTTATAGATACACTTGACTTAGAAAGTGCAGATTTAGAATTATCTAAAGAAAGTGGTGCTGCAGCAGGTATTGCTAATATTTTTGTAAAAGGATTGAACGCACTATCATTAGATAAAAGACCAATACATTGTAGTGACTTGAAGCATGAAGTATTGTTTGTTAAAGATGATGGTGTTTGGGAACAAGAAAATGAGGATAAACAAAAAATTAAAGATGCAATATCTTCTGTATCAAAAAAACAAATAGCCTCAATAAAAGAATGGGAAAATGCACACCCTGGGTGGCAAACGACAGAAAAAGGTACGACAGAATATTGTGAGATGGTTCGACAAATTACCGCATCTACTAGCAGTAGTGATGAAAATAAAATTATAAAAACTATAGCTAAAAATGTGATAATTGACAAATAATAATTTGAATAATTTAAAACGTTATCATTATTATAATATAATATGGCAGAGACAAAAGAAGAACTTGTTGCAACGATTAAAGAATGGATTCAATCAGAGTCTGAGATAAAATTGCTTCAAAAAGAAATTAAACTACGGCGAGAACGAAAGAAAGAGTTATCTGATATGTTAGTATCAACAATGAAAGATAATGAGATAGATTGTTTTGATATTAACGATGGTAAAATTATTTATTCTCAAAATAAAACCAGATCTCCAGTAAGTAAAAAACATCTGTTAACTTGTTTAGGTGACTATTTTCAAAAACAAGGAAATCCGGAAGCTGCTGCTACAATGGCAAAGTATATATTAGATTCTAGGGAAACAAAGATAAAAGATAATATTCGATTTAAACAACCAAAAGGGTTATAAGCCATACTTTCGTGTTAATTAATAAAAGTATAGCTTTGTAGTATATATATGTTGAAAGGTACTATTCAAACAAGAAACAATATCTTAAGAAAGTTTAAAAACTTATCACCCACAGCGAAAGATTATTCAGATATAAGAATAGACAAAGATTTTATTGAGATGAATGTATCAGAAGATGATGTAGAAAGCACAGTTTACACACTTGATAATAAATATTATAAATATTTGGCCGAAGATATAGTTGATATTAAAAGAGACAGTATACAATCTGGTAATGCAGTTATAATTAATTTTAGAATATGTTTATTTGCATTGAAGCCTTTTATTCAGTATGAAGTTTTAAATAGAGAGAATATGCTAGTGTTTGATAGTGTTAATATTGAAACAGCTGGAACTATACCAAAAGATTATGAGAATCATATATATTACGGTAAATTAGATATTGATAATAAACAAGTATTAATGTTTCAAAGCAAATGTAAAAAACCAGAGAATATTGCGGAAATTTCTAAAAATAATACCAGTTTTTGGGTAACAGTTCATGAAGTTATGAATAATAAGCATACATTTGGTATACCTATTAGTAATAGTATATCCAAATTGTTATCATTGAAGGAAGAACTTCTTTTTTTACAAAATGAAGATGAAATCTTAATAGAAACACCTATGGTAGGTTATCGTGGTGAATATTATAAAAAAATTGCGTTTATTGCAGGTTTAGGAATGCCAAGAGGAGGACCATATTCTTCATTAGGGCCATATTATTATTTTGCAGATTTTCAACGCTCTCTAAGATATGCATGTGTGACTTTAAACGGTAAACCTAAAAAAGTTTTTGATGAATTAATTACGCGAGATGATACTCCTGTATTTACAAAAGGCGGAATGGTTAAGTTTATCTTATATCTTGGTAGGACTAAGGTAATGTTAAATAAAGAAAATGATGAAAAAGATAATACAGCTGAGTCTTTATTATTGGCGAGTAAACGACCATTTTATAATGAGTTATTAAGACTGCGTGATTCAAGTGGAAAATGGGCAGTAGAGTATGATTCTGTAATACAACCTTTAATGGAAATATATGATCCAGAATTGAAAAGATTACGACCATTAGATCCGCAGTTCATTATAAAAAATTATGAACAGCAGACACCACTTCAATACGCTTACTTTAGTACAGATAATATTGATTTAGATAAAGATACAGGATTTTACAATATTAAAAAGGCAGTATTAATCTGATTATTTATCTGCTATTTTTTTCTTCGTCTTGTAATTCTATTTAATAATTAATAATTAATAAAGACAACCTATTAATTATTAAATATTTCTGCAATGAAAATTGAGCAAGAGGTAAAGTTGGACTTTATTGATGTCTTGATAAGACCCAAGAGATCAGCATTATCAAGTAGATCAGCAGTGAGTATGGAGCGAACTATTCAATTTAAGAATAGTAATGTTAATTGGACAGGTGTACCAATTATTGCTGCAAATATGGATACAGTAGGAACATTTGAAATGTATTATCAGCTTTCTAAGCATAAGATGATTACTTGTTTTAGTAAACATTACGATGTCTCAGATTATCCAGATGATTTAGATAAAGAATATTATATGATTAGTACCGGAATTAACGAAAATGATTGGAAAAAATTGGTTAGTGTTATGAAAAAACTAGATGCAAAGTTTATTTGTATAGATGTTGCAAATGGATATATGAAAAAGTTAGTTGACTTTGTTAAACAAGTTCGTTCAACCTGGCCTGAAGTTGTTATAGTTTGTGGTAATGTTGTTAGTAGAGAGATGGTTGAAGAATTGATTATTAATGGAGGAGCAGATATTGTAAAAGTAGGAATTGGATCAGGTAGTGTCTGTACTACACGGATTCAAACTGGTGTGGGAATGCCACAATTATCTGCAGTAGCAGAGTGCTCTGACGCCGCTCATGGGATTGATGGAGCAATTATTTCAGATGGTGGAATAACGTGTCCAGGAGATGTGGCAAAAGCATTTGGTGGAGGAGCAGATTTTGTTATGTTAGGTTCTATGTTAGCTGGACATTCGGAGTGTGCTGGTGAATTAATTGAAGAAAATGGTGAAAAATATAAGGTCTTTTATGGTATGTCTTCATCTACTGCAATGAATAAGTATAATGGTGGTGTTGCAAATTATAGATCATCTGAAGGAAAAACAGTCAAGATAAAATATAAGGGGCCTGTAGAATCAACCATTCATGATATTTTAGGTGGAGTTAGATCAACATGCACATATATTGGTGCAAATAGAGTAAAAGATATACCAAAATGTTGTACATTTATGCGTGTTAATCGACAAGTAAATACAATTCATAATGGTAAAGAAGTTTGAAAATAAAGTATGAACATATTTTAGACTATGGATAGTAATAACCAAAGTATGTTCACAAGAATAGTTTATGGCACATTAAGTGCTATTGCAATTGTTTATATTACTACTCAAATATTCTCATTCCTTGGGATCGGATTTGATGTCTATGGTATATATATTATGTATATAGTTGCATTGGCATTAATGTACGGATTTTTACCTCAAAACGTAGGTAGAATGTTTAATTAAATATTCTCGTTACTACCTATCTTGATAATAATTTTATGGGATGGCATAAGTATTTTAGTATGATAAAAATACGGCTACATTAACTGCAGCAAAAATAAGTCTTTTAGATAGCAATTCTCTTTAAATTAAAGTTTAATTTAAAAAGAAAATTGAACTAAAAACATATTATGAAAATAGGTTAAACAGCTAGGATGGAAAAGCGACTAACAAATAAGGTACATACCTACCAAATAGATTTTAAAAATGCAATAAAGGACTGGATTGATACACAGGATGTGTGTGTCATTTGTGGTGAGTCAGATAAAACAAGCGACTTTCTGAAGTTTGTATATGATTTCACAAATCTTACGCTTTCTAAAGATGATTTCAGAAAACGTAAAAGAACTAAGAATCAAGTACCTCAGTATGAACGTTGTATGGCTAGGAGAGCTAATGGAGAACAATGTACAAGGCGTAAAAGAGATGGAGAATGCTTTTGTGGTACTCATAATAAGGGAACGCCTCATGGTGTTGTTGATAGCTCAGAAGAGGAAACTAAGAAAACTGTAAAAATAGAAGTATGGGTTCAAGATATACAGGGTATTAATTATTATATTGATTCAGACAATAATGTTTATATGCCAGATGATATCTTATCTAATTCAACTACACCACGAAAAATAGGGGAATGGACAATTAATAACGACGGAGAATATCATATTCCTAATTTGGGAGTATAGTTTATAAACGAAAATTACTTTCTTGATAATATGGAGTAGAAGAATGAAATGGCGAGTCTGGACTATGAGGACGAGAAGGATTACGTTTTCGCGATACTTGGTCATGCAGTTCTCGCACACGCTCTAGTTCAAACTGATAAAGACGGTTAAGTTCATGCTCCAGATATGCAACTCTCTTCTCTAGTGAGGCAATTCTATCGAATTGAAACTCCGGCGTTTGGTATGGTTGATATTGATACATTGGATATTTCTTTTCAAACTTTGCAAGTTCTTGGATGCTGGTATTAAGCTGTGTTGCAATCCAAACTTGTCTGTTAGAAACACTGGCCCATCCTTGGTGATCCTTGATTGGTGCAGCATTGCGCAGTTTTTCAAGAAGTGTCTTGAATGTATTTTGTTCACCATGATGTTCAAGTACAGACACTAGGCTGGTATCCCAAGTTCCGGACCTTTTACCGTGTTTACACTTAGTATATAACGTTGCTTCTTCTGATGTTAGCGTTTTATAAATTTCTGTTAAACTCATAATAGCTTGCTGTATGTTATAGTTATATTTTTTTGATTCGTAAAAATCTTTCAATTTTTTGCCAACTTCATTTTAAATGGATGCAGAGCAAAAAACTGTAGTAAATATTTTTTTAAACAAATGTGGCGTTGATTGTGATACATTAAATAATTTAGATGGATTTAAAATACCACGCGAAGTATTATTATCAGAAGAAAAATATAATGAAATTGTAGAAGAAATACCTAAACTAAAAACAATATATTCATCGTCATATATGACTTCTTTACAAAAAAATGCAAAAAAAAATCAACAGTGGCCATTAATAAATATAGTAAGACAGGTATTGAAAAGTTGTGGTTATTCAATGAAACCACAACGGCTTGCTAATGGTTATACTAAATCTGGTAAAAAACTCTATAGACGTTTCTTTGTAATATCAAAAATAGAAGTAAAGCAAAAAATAGAAGAAGAAGATAATACTGTAAACGTCACTAGTTAAAAATAATAACAATGTATAGTAAGATGGCCAATGTACCACAACATTATGTACCAAAAAGTTTGACAAAAAATATGCGTAAAAAACAAAAGAAAGAATTAAAAAGGACTAGGAAAATGTATAAAAAGGGTAAATATTATACTAGAAAAAAGGTAAAAGGATACAAAAGTCGTAAAAGTTCATGGGATTCTCGTATACGTAAAGTATACAAATTAAGTGATAAAGAGAGATTATCTATATCAAAACTTGCCAAATTGAGTAAATGCAAAAAAAGTGCGCTTAATAAAATTGTTAAAAAAGGCATGGGGGCATACTATTCATCTGGTTCTAGACCAAATCAAACACCCCATTCTTGGGGTTATGCAAGATTATATAGTGCATTAGCCGGGGGGCCTGCGGCAAAAGTTGATTATCATATTTTAAAAGAAGGATGCAATGCTAAAAGTAAATCATTGAAGATGGCAAAAAAACCAAAGCAAAATGCAACGCGTAAAAAGGTTCAATTAGGAGGAGCTAAGATGAAAGAACGTATTTTAAGATTTGAAAGGTCGCCTGTTAAGTTTAAAAAGTATCGTGCATTTGTAAGAAATTATAAGACAGGAAAGATTAGGCATCTTGATTTTGGAGATAACAGATATCAACAATATAAAGATCGCACACCTTTAAAATTATATAAATTTAAAAATCATGGAGACAGACGACGCATGCGCAATTATTTTAATAGACATAGCGGTACGCCTAATAGAAAAAAAGCTATTGAAAAAGAGCGTAAAAAATCACATGGATTTTATAATGCAAAGATATTAAGTCATGAGTTTTTATGGTAATTTATTCTATTAATTATTAACTAATTATTAGAATACTTATGACCAACTAATTTACCTATATAGTGGATTGCCTAGTGCCATTCCGCAAACACAATCACCACCAAACCCAGGTAATTGTAATCCTATAGTACCATCATCACAAAGGCAACTACCTACACCAGCGGTTGCTATGGGTGTTTGTACACAAAACTCAGAGGTAAAACCTTTATTTCTGCAATCAGTATATGAAAATCCTTCTTTTCGTTCAACCTGATCTCTGTAATTTCTTGCAAAAAGTGAAGTGATAATAATAACTAAAAATATTATTACCGTTGAAAAAAATACTGATGTTTTCATTTAATTATAGTTAGATTTTTCTTATAATTTCAACAATAGAAGGGTTGTTCCTGCAATAACAAGTGTAAGCATAATATATTCGTATGAATTATTCGGTGGTGTATTCAAATTATTTTTATACTTTAATGTATCATTAAAATCAAATGATTTTTCATGTTTATCTAATTTTAAAGTGGAAATTGACAACTTTTTGTTATTTTCTAAATCTTGTAATCCTATCATACTATTTTTTCTTTTAATAGGAGTTGCATCCTCTTTATGTACAAGCCAGGAATCTAGTCTCCATAATATAGGATTAATCATCATAGGATCTAATTTAGTTATAGCAATAACTCTTTCTTGCTGACATATAGCATTGCAAACATATGCATCACAGGTTCTATATAGTGTATTGCAAGGTTTTGGATAATTTTCTTTACCACAGTGGCCACAAATAAACATTTTCATTATGATGTAGTTATCTTTTCTGTGTTTGAGGGTATGTAAAGATGAATCATTGTCCGACATATTGTAAGTATATTTAAATACTTATAAAAATAAACCGCAAATCAATTTTCTGTAAAATAACTACTTGCTAATAGTAAACTTTTTGTCCAACTTTTTGATGTTTTTTTTCTATTATTTTTTTATGAATGCAGATATCGGTAATAAAAATGATAAATGGGGGTATGCGGGGGTGTCCCCCGCCCAAAAAATTGAAGTGTATAAGTAATAGAATGAGTAGGAGCATTGAAAAAAGAAGAAAGTTCTCGAAACAAAAATGATGACA
>MDTB01135531.1_pt1 | contig 17444 bp, 10 predicted proteins | sample 811161 | NCBI WGS metagenome assembly MDTB01 (sample SAMN05326650, study PRJNA326480) | marine metagenome | isolation source: seawater | place: Mediterranean Sea | collected 2009
TCGTGTTGGACGATATCAGTTCAATCATCGCTTCGACCTAAACTCAGGTGGTAAGGCACTTGATGAACAAACGCTCTCAACTGACGATATTGTTCGTATCGTGTCTCAAATAATTATACTCAACAACACAAAAGGGGCTCGTGAAGATGACATCGATCATCTTGGATTCCGTCGTGTGCGATATGTTGGTGAAATGATGCAGCACCAAGTGCGCATCGGTATGAGTCGCATGAAGCGAAACATTCAAGACCGTATGTCTACAGTGGACGCTGAAACGATTCTCCCAATACAATTTATAAATCCACGCCCATTCTCAGCTGCAGTTATGGAGTTCTTCTCTACGAACCAGCTTTCACAGTTCATGGACCAAAACAACATTCTCGGAGAGCTTGAACACCTTCGTACACTTAGTGCACTTGGACCAGGAGGGCTTACACGTGAAAGAGCGGGGTTTGACGTGCGTGACGTACACACAAGCCACTACGGACGTCTGTGTCCTATTCAAACTCCTGAAGGGCAAAACATTGGTCTTATTCTGCGTCTTGCAGTACACGCGCGTTTGAACGATTTTGGTATTATCGAAACACCATACGTTCGTGTAAAAAACGGTAAGGTAACTGATGAAATCGTATATCTTAACGCGCTTGATGACGAAAAATATTTTATTGCACACGCTGCAACAGAGCGTGATAAGAATGGAAAAATTACAGAAAAACTTGTAGAGGTTCGTAAGAAGGGTGAACCATATTTCGTGGAACCTAAAGAAATTGAGTTTATGGAAGTAGCAACAGGGCAAGCCTTCTCAGTTGCCACAACGATGATTCCGTTTCTAGAACACGATGATGCTAACCGCTCACTTATGGGAAGTAACATGCAAAAGCAGGCGACACCATGTATCGTCCCAGAAGTACCTTATGTTGCAACTGGTATTGAAGCAAATGCGGCACGGGACTCAGGACGTTTGGTTATCGCTGAAGAAGCAGGAACGGTAACATACGCTGATGCACGAAAAGTAATCGTTAAGAATGCGAAAGGAAAAGAAAGAGAATATACACTCGTACAGTTTTCCCGAACAAACGACATGTCGGTATTTCACCAACGTGTTTCTGTAAAAATAGGAGACAAAGTAAAACGAGGTGACGTTATTGCCGACACGTCTTCAAGTGTAGACGGTCAAATTGCCATCGGGCAAAACGCACGTATTGCGTTTATGTCTTGGGCAGGAGCAAACTACGAGGACGCTATCGTTATTTCAGAACGTCTTGTAAAGAACAGCAAGTTTACTTCAATTCACGTTGAGGAATTTGTCGCATACGTACGCGACACAAAACTTGGTGCTGAAGTAACAACATACGATATTCCAAATGTATCAGAAGCAAAGCTACGCAACCTCGATGAAGAGGGGATCGTTCGCATTGGTGCTGAAATTCGCGCAGGTGATATTTTGGTAGGTAAAGTAACGCCTAAGGGTGAAACACAACTTACTCCAGAAGAGCGATTGCTCCGTTCTATTTTTGGTGAGAAAGCGAAGGACGTAAAAGACACATCCCTTAGAATGGAAGCTGGAAAGCGTGGTCGTGTTGTAGGTGTACGAATATTCTCACGAGAAAATGGAGACCAGCTTGAAAGTGGAATCATTAAGCGCATTCACATTGAAGTTGCACAGCTGCGAAACATCTCAGTTGGAGATAAACTCGCAGGACGGCACGGTAACAAGGGCGTGATTTCACGTGTGCTTCCAGAAGAAGACATGCCATACACAAAAGATGGTGAACCTATTGACATCATTTTGACACCACTTGGAGTTCCATCTCGTATGAACTTGGGGCAGATTTTAGAAATGCATCTTGGTCTTGCAGCCGAAGAGCTCGGATATCAAGCTATCGTTCCGCCGTTTTCAGGCACAACAGAAGCTGAGATTACGAAAGAGTTGATAGAAGCTGGGTTTCCAGAGTCAGGGAAAATTGTACTTCACGACGGACGAACCGGAGAAGCGTTTGACCAGCCAATTGCAGTAGGAAACATGTATATTTTGAAACTCCATCACATGGTAGAAGACAAAATCCACATGCGCAGCGTTGGTCCGTACTCTATTACGACACAGCAACCTCTAGGAGGTAAAGCTCAAAATGGTGGGCAGCGTATTGGAGAGATGGAAGTGTGGGCGTTCCTTGGCTACGGTGCGTCATACGCGCTTCGCGAAGTGCTTACAATAAAGTCAGACGATATACTCGGGCGTTCAGCTGCTTTTGATGCAATTGTGAAGGGTGAACGCATTAGGCAACCGAACGTACCTGCAACATTTAATGTATTACTACGACATCTTCGTGGCTTGGCATTAGACATCAATTTAGAAAGGAATAACGACGACAAGTAAAGCGTATGAAAACAAACAAAGAAATGCTCATAAACGATTTCGACAAGGTTACGCTGAAACTTGCGTCACCTGATCGAGTTCTAGAATGGTCTCGTGGTGAAGTTGTGAAGCCAGAGACTATTAATTACCGAACACAACGTCCTGAAAAAAATGGACTGTTTGATGAAAAGATTTTTGGACCAGAAAAAGACTTCGAATGTTACTGTGGAAAGTACCGTGGTATTCGCTTCAAGGGAATTATCTGTGAAAAATGTGGAGTAGAAATTACTCGAAGTGTTGTGCGTCGCGAACGAATGGGTCATATTGATCTTGCAACACCCGTTGCACACATTTGGTTCCATCGTGGTATTCCATCACGCATTGCACTACTGCTTGGCATTTCTGCTGCTGAAGTTGAAAAGGTAGTGTACTTTGCAGGATACATTATTACTAAGGTAAATGATGAATCAAAAGGACGGCTGATTAAGGATCTTGAGAGTGAGTTCAAAGCAAAGAGCAAGGATGTAAAAGATGAAAAGACAAAGAAAAAGCTTAAAGAACTCGCAACTGCTGCAAAGAAAGAGATTGAAAGTATTAAAGAAGGTATTGTACTCGAAGAAGGTGACTACCATAGGTTTGCACTCAAGTACTCTTCATGTTTTGAAGCAAAGATTGGTGCAGAAGCACTGTACGATATCTTCAAAAATCTTGACCTTGAAGTATTCCGTCAAGAATTACTTTCTTTGCTTGAAAAAGCAGGAGCTGCTGACCGAGTGAAGCTACAGAAGCGCATTTCGCTTGTGAAGCAAATGCAAGGAGCTGGTGTTCGTCCTGAATGGATGTTCCTTACACAACTTCCGGTGATTCCGCCGGCACTTCGACCAATGGTTGCTCTTGAAGGTGGCCGACACGCCAGCTCCGACATCAATGATCTCTACCGGCGAGTTATTAACCGAAATAACCGTCTTAAGAAACTTAAAGACATTTACGCACCAGATGTTATATTGCGTAACGAAAAGCGTATTCTGCAAGAAGCAGTTGACGCATTACTCGATAACTCAGTACGCCGTGGTAACACCGCATACTCAGTTGGAGGACAGCGTTCACGACCACTTAAGTCACTTGCTGATTATCTCAAGGGAAAACAGGGATATTTCCGACAAAACCTTCTTGGTAAAAGAGTAGATTACTCCGGACGAAGTGTGATTGTTGTTGGTCCTGACTTAGCGCTTGACCAATGTGGGCTTCCAAAGATGATGGCATTGGAACTGTTCCGACCATTTATTATTTCAGGACTTCTTGAACGCGAAATTGCTTATAATATTCGTGGAGCAGGACGCCTTATTGAAGAAGGAATCCCAGAAGTATGGGCAATTCTTGAAGAAGTAATCAGCAATAAATATGTGCTGCTTAACCGTGCGCCAACACTTCACCGTCAGAGCATGCAAGGATTCCGCCCAGTTCTTATTGAGGGAAGCGCCATTCAGCTTCACCCATTGGTGTGTGAAGCGTTTAACGCCGATTTCGATGGTGACCAGATGGCTGTTCACGTCCCTCTTTCAGATGAGGCGCAACATGAGGCACGAACTATTATGTCTGCCAACAACAACATCCTTAAGCCTGGTTCTGGGGATGTAACCACGAATGCGCGACAAGACATGATTCTTGGGATCTACTGGATGACGAAGATTGTGGAAGGCGCAAATGGAGAGGGAAAGATATTTGAAACAACTAACCGCGCTATTAGCTCATACGATTACGGTGTAGTGGATTTCCGCGCGAAAATCAAGGTGCTTCCGAGTGATTCACCAAAGTACGCTGCGTATAATGGCGAGTTATTCGAAACGACTGTTGGACGACTTTTGTTTAACTCGGTGCTTCCCACAGACTTTCCGTATATTGATGAAACTGTTGACCGACGACGAATGAATAAGCTCGTTGATGATCTTATCGCACGATACGGCCTCAGTGGAATGCCAAAGATTCTCGATAAAATTAAAGTATTCGGATTCAAATACGCGACACTTTCTGGTATTACGTGGGGATTATCTGATCTAAAGACACCACCAGAAAAAGAAACTATTATTGAAAAGAGTACGCAAACTATCCTCGAGCTACGAGCTCAATTCAACGAAGGTCTTCTTTCAGAAGGAGAGCGACGACGAATGGCAATTGAAAGTTGGCAGAAAGCCAAGACCGAGATTGAAGATTCTGTCATGGAAGCAGTTGATCCTCATGGTTCTGTGAGCGACATGATTACTTCAGGAGCTCGTGGTTCTGTTGGACAACTTACACAGATGACAGGTATGAAAGGTCTTATTCAAAACCCAAATGGAGATATTATTGAAACTCCAGTTATTGCGTCATACAAGGAAGGTATGAAGCCAATTGAGTACTTCATTACGACACATGGTTCACGTAAGGGACTTGCCGATACTGCCCTTAAGACTGCGCAGGCAGGATATCTTACCCGACGTTTGTTTGATGTAGCACAAGACATTGTTGTTAATGAAAACAACTGTGGAACAAAAGATGGAGTAGAAGTAAGTCGTGTTAACGCACTTGGAATGGAAATTTCACTTGGACGTGCGACAAAAGGACGCACGCTTGCTGAGTCAATCATGGATGGTAACAAAGAACTCTTTAAGAAAGGTCACTTAATTTCAGCGCTTGATGCAGAAGAGCTGGCTAATTCAACAGTACAAAAGGTTATTGTACGATCACCAATGACCTGTAAAACACAACGTGGTGTATGTCAGCAATGTTACGGTTACGACCTCACAACAAATGAACTAGTAGATATTGGAGAGGCTGTTGGTACGGTTGCTGCTCAGTCTCTTGGAGAGCCTTCAACACAACTTACTATGAACACGAAGCACGCCGGTGGTGCTGCCTCAGTCGGAGGAGATATTACGCAAGGATTGCCACGAGTTGAGGAAGTGTTCGATCGACGTTCACCTAAGAGTCCGGCGATTATTGCACGTATTGATGGTGTTGTATCTGATCTTATTAAAGAAGGAGATGACACCATCATTACCTTGATTCCAGATGGAACAAGTAAGAATTCACGCAAGCGAGATATCGAGTATAAGGTGCCTTCAGTACGTACGATTCTTGTAAAGAAGGGTCAGCCAGTAACAAAGGGGCAGTTTATGACGGATGGTTCTGCTGAACTCGATGATCTCTATCAGTACGCTGGAAAGGAATTGGTACAGGAATACATCATCTCTGAAATTAACAAGATTTATGAGCTCCAAGGTGTCGCCGTATCTCGTAAGCACCTTGAGGTTGTCATTAAACAAATGTTCTCACGAAGAAAGATTAAGAACGCAGGAGACACTAAGTTCTCAGTTGGACAAGTTGTAGAAGATGTTGAGTTAGAAAGAGAAAATGAACGTATTAAGAACGCAGGAGGTGATATTGCAACTGCAGATCAGTTAGTAACCGGTATTACTGAGACTGCGCTCACTCGAGATAGCTTCCTTTCGGCAGCATCGTTCCAAAACACGACACGCAAACTTAGTGAGGCTGCTGTTCGTGGAGCGGAAGATAAGCTCGAAGGATTGAAAGAAAATGTGATTGTTGGACGTCTTGTCCCAGCAGGAACAGGATTCGCCGGAAGTGCTAAAAACACTGCCATGAATGATCTCCAAAGCGAATTGTCTGAGAATGAGCGAAAACGGGAAGACTAATACTTTGTAAAAACACATATGGTATGTACTACGCCTTTAAAAGAGGGGTGTGGTACTATTGCATTATCGTATGGCATCACAAAACACTCAAAACATAAAAGAGCGCCTCTCTATCGAAGAAGTAGTTGGACAATACGTTGAATTAAAGCCTGCAGGCACTAGTTTAAAGGGGAGATGCCCGTTTCATGCTGAGAAGACGCCTTCGTTTATGGTCTCACCAATGAGGCAGAACTACCACTGTTTTGGCTGTGGTGTTGGAGGAGATATTTTCACGTTTGTGCAAGAAATTGAAGGACTTGATTTCAAAGGGGCACTCAAAACTCTTGCCGACAAAGCAGGGATAGAACTTGTCTATGAAAAAGGAGTTCAGAGAGATGATAACGATGCATTATTCTCGATTTTAGAATCAGTAACTCAGTACTATACAGAGAATCTCAAACAGAATACTAAGGCAGTTAACTACCTACAAGAACGTGGATTGACTGATGAAACTATTGATTCGTTCCGTATTGGATTTGCATTAGATGGTTGGAGTGGAGCATATGATTACTTAAAAGGCGTCGGGTTCAGTGAAAAGAACATTGAGCAGGCAGGCCTTATAAAAAAGGGTAGCAAGGGCTCTTATGACCGTTTTCGTTCACGTATTATGTTTCCAATTGCAGACAGTGCTGGACGTATCGTGGCATTTTCTGGACGTATATTCGATAAAGAGGATGATAATACTGGGAAGTATATAAACTCGCCTGAAACTCCTTTGTATCATAAATCAAAGATTTTGTACGGTTACGACAGGGCGCGGCAAGCTATCCGTAAGGCAAATTTTGCAGTATTAGTAGAAGGGCAAATGGATCTCATTGCTACGCACCAGGCTAAGTACAACAACGCTGTTGCACTCTCTGGGACTGCGCTTACCTCTGAGCACATAACACTACTTGGTCGTATGTCTAAGAACCTCTGTATCGCACTAGACGCTGATGCTGCAGGTATTGCAAGTGCTGGAAAGTCTGCACGAGCTGCATTGAGCGCTGGTTTTGATGTAAAAATTGCTGCGCTGCCTGAAGGTACTGATCCAGCAGATATGCTTGCCAGTGGTGAAATTGAAGCGTGGAAGAAAACCATAAAAGACTCTCAACATATCATTGATTTTCTTCTCCAGTTGTGTCGGAGAAAATCAAAAGATGAACGAGCGTTCAAACTCACTGTACAAAAGGAAATACTACCGTACTTACTTGATATTGAGAGTGAGATTGATAAGAGTCACTTTGTTCAAAAAGTAGCAGCTCAGTTATCTGTGGGAGAAGAAGCAGTACGGAGGGAACTTTCAAAACTAAAGGCTGTTCCAGTAAACGAAGGGATACAGCCACAAACAATACCTACAAAAGATGTAGCATCTCTTGGCGCAGAAGAAGAGTTGGTATTAATGTATCTTTGGCAGCAAGGTTTGGATGATCAATTGGTTGATTGTAAAAGGTTAAAAATCCAGATAGAAGAGGCATTGACTCCTATTGGGTTTAAAGCATTGGAAGAGAAATTGGCGGGAAATAAAGAAGCGGCATTTACGTTTGAGGCACTGTATCATGACGAAGATAGCATGAAGCGTGCAATAAATGAGCTCATCGAACGTCTTTTGAAGAGGGGACTTCAAAAAGAGCTTGATGATGCGAGTATTGCAATACGAAAAGCTGAAAGTGAGGATAATAAAAAAGATATCGCTGCATATGAGCAAAAACATCAAGATATTCTCGAAAAATTGCGTAAACTTGACAGCCATCTATAAACCCTTGTAATTTAGTAAAAAACCTATAAAGTACTATAAAACTATGGCTCAAAAGAAGACAGTAAAAAAAGCTGCTCGCCGGTCTGCGCAGGCAGGCAAAACAGCAGGTGCAAAGAAAAAAACGAGTGCTAAAAAGACACCGTCTAAGAAGGTTGTCGGTAAAAAAACGGCGTCAAAGAAGGCCGTAGCTGTTAAATCTTCAGTTGCTCCTGTGGCGAAAAAGATGACTCCAAAGCGCACGCCACCGAAAAAATCACCAAATAAGAAAGAAAAGCAAGCAGAGAAACTGCTTAAAAAGGGACACGAACGAGGTTATGTAACGTATGATGAGATACTGAAAGAATTTCCAACTATCGAACAAGATATTATCTTCCTTGAAGAAATGTACGAACGTTTTGGTGCTGCTGGTATTGACGTCCTCGAAAGTGGAGGCCTTTTGAATGACAACACAGAATTATTGCTCGACCGAAAAAAATTTGGTTCAGGGAGTGACGCATCACGTGATTCGGTTCAGATGTATCTCCGAGAAATAGGGCAGTACCCACTTATTACTGCAGACCGCGAGAAGGAGCTTGCTAAACGTATTGAAGAGGGAGACGATGAGGCGCGAGGGATTCTTGCTCGATCGAACCTTCGTCTTGTCGTTTCCATTGCTAAGAAATACGTAGGGCGCTCAAGCGACCTGACGCTATTAGACCTTATCCAAGAAGGTAATCTCGGTCTCTTTAAGGCAGTGGACAAATTTGATTACACAAAGGGATATAAATTCTCTACATACGCAACGTGGTGGATTCGCCAAGCTATTACTCGTGCTCTTGCTGATCAATCACGAACAATTCGTATTCCTGTGCACATGGTTGAGACAATCGCTAAGTACAAGCAAAAAGTACGCGAACTTTCACAACACTTGGGGCGCGATCCAATGCCAGAAGAAATTGCAGTGGAGATGGGGCTTGAAGTAGATAAAGTACACCACATTCAAAAGATTAGCCAAGCGACTGTTTCTCTTGAGTCACCTGTTGGTGATGAAGGTGAGGACAAATCGACTCTTGGCCATTTTATTGCTGATGATAAAATGGAATCTCCAGACCAAGCAGCAAGCCGTCGTATTCTCTCAGAGCACATTACTGCTGTTTTGGATGAACTTTCAGACAAAGAGCGTAAGATTCTTGAGATGCGCAATGGACTCAACGATGAAGGAATTTGCCATACACTTGAAGAAGTGGGGAAGATGTTTGGTGTGACACGAGAACGTATCCGTCAAATTGAAGCAAAAGCACTCGAAAAAATTCGCTTTCACGAACGAGCTGCTCAATTGAAGAATTACTAAATCCAAAAACTCATCAGTTATCTGATGAGTTTTTTCTCGATGCTATACTAAGCATAATAATTGACGCATGTTAAAAAGGTTTGTAAAGAAAAAAGAAAGAAGACAAAGAAAAGAAGCGTAAGATGATTTGAGTCCAGAGGAAAGAGTGCTTATCACAAGAGTTGCAGAAGACTTGGAGCATGTAAACAAGACGTTTGAACATTCACTTAATCTTGTTGGGGGGATCTGAAAACATTCCGTGTATTGTCAAGGATGATTTTGAGGGAAGGGTTTCTGAATGTTACGTGATGTGTAGTTGTTATTACACAGTCACAAACCCACTGTAATAGAAAATAACCAAAACTACTGAGGCGATAGCAAGACCGGCAGTAGTTGCAGGGATTCCGTATTTCAACCATCGTTTGAAGCTAATCGGCTCATCTGTTTGCTCTGATTTTGAAACGACAATTATACCTGCGGTAGAACCAATTGGGGATCCATTGCCACCAAATCCAACACCAAACACCAATGCCCACCACAAAAGATCTACAGGAACACCCGATTGTTGTAGATAGAGAATAATTGGAATCATTGCGACGGTAAGTGGAATGTTATCAACAATAGCTGAAGCAATCGCAGCTACCCATAGAATAATGATAGCGGTAAGAAGAAGGTTACTTTCTGCACTTGATGTAATTATTTGAGCGAGACTCTCTAGTACTCCAGCATGTTCAAGACCTCCAACGGTAATGAAAAGAGAGGCAAAAAACAGAAGTACTGACAACTCTGTTTTTTCAATAATTGGCTGTGGATCTTTTGTTGCAGTAACGAGGAGTAAGATTGCAGCTGCTCCGATGAGTGCAATGAGCGAGGCTTCAAGTTGTAGAACGCCATGAAGGAAAAAAAGAACAACAACACCAGCGAGCACAGCGAGACCTTTTTTAAGTGTAGGTAAGTCGGTAATGGCGTCCTTTTCGTTCATTTGCATGAGTTCTTCAATGTTTTCAGGAGCTTTTGAAAGCTCTTTTTTGAAAAGGAATCGGAATATGATAAATGTGACTACTCCGACAACAAGTACTGTAGGAAGTGAATGTGCAAGAAAGGCGTTGAAGGTAAAATCAGCCGCTGAACCAATCATGATGTTTGGCGGGTCACCCACAAGGGTTGCAGTACCTCCGACATTTGAAAGCATAGCTTCAACAAGCAAGAGTGGTGTTGCGCTGATTTTCAGCATTCGAGCGATGATAATCGTAATAGGTACGATTAAAATAATAGTTGTTACGTTGTCGAGAATCATCGACAATACTGCAGTCAGGGTGCCAAGAGCAAGCATAAGAAGCCATGGATTCCCTTTGGTTTTCTTTGCAGTAAGAATACCAAGATATTGGAATACGCCCGTTCTCTCAAGAACTACGACAAGTATCATCATGCCAAAAAGAAGTCCCAATGTGTTGAAATCAACAGCATTCAGGGCATCTTCTGGATAGTAAAAATCGAATGTTATGCCTGCCAGGACCATAAGTACGGCACCTGCCATTGCAACTACGCTTCGATGTACTTTCTCTGTTAAAATGAGGGCAAAGGTCCCTCCAAAAATAATAGTACTGATTATTGCTGCTGTTGTCATAGAAGTGATTACACACAAAAAAGCCATCCTGTCGTGACCTCTTTGCACTGTTGATAAAGTTATTTGTCGTCACTGTCAGTGAAGCAGTCTCCACACATGCCGAGGGTTGCTCCAATAACTTGCTTAAGTTCGGTTCGAGTAAGAATACCTACAGGTTTGTTGTCTGTATTTACTACTGCAATACGTCCACGACCTGTGTGCGCTGCGATAGCTGCTGCTTCAATGACGTTCCCGTCTACCTTAATGGTAGGGACTTCAGTTTCCATAAAGTCTGCCACAGGTGTATCTTTTACACGCTCAGCATCTTCCTTAAGAAGCTCAATGTTTGAGAAGCGCGCCGCAAGGTTACTTTCTTCCATATAGTTTGGAAGCACTGCCTTGATAATATCAATAGCGTTTACCATTCCCATGAGTGTTCCGTCTTCTGCTAACACAGTAAGAGAATTTCGCCGTTCGGTAATCATTTTTTGCAATGTTTCTTCTAACGTTGCAGTGCTACTAGTAAAGATTGCCGGACGCATAATATCCTCAACCGAGTATGATTTTTCTTTTATTGTAATCATATATTTGGGCAACTATATACCTGTGTACGTTCTTGTGCAAGAGTGTATATGCACAGAGAAGAGATATGTACTATGGTATACTTTTTCACTATGGATTACGGAGAGGAATCAATAAAACAGCACGACAAAAAAGGTGGAAAAATTCGTATAGAGAGTACCTTCCCAGTAACAAATACAGGAGAGTTGTCTGTTGCGTATACTCCTGGTATTGCAGCAGTGTCTCAAGAAATAGTTAAAAATCCTGAGCGAGCACGTGATCTTATTGCTACAAAAAAGATGGTTGCCGTTATTACCGATGGCTCGGCAGTGCTTGGTCTTGGTAATATTGGGCCAGTAGCAGCGCTACCAGTGATGGAGGGGAAGTGCGTGTTGTTTAAAACATTCGCTGGTGTTGATGCATTTCCTATAGCTCTCGGCACACAAGATGTTGACGAAATTGTAGAAACTATTATACGTATTGCACCCACTTTCGGTGGCATTAACTTGGAGGATATTTCCGCGCCACGTTGTTTTGAGATAGAAGAACGACTTCGTGCAGCACTTGATATTCCTGTGTTTCATGATGATCAACATGGAACAGCGATCGTTGTGCTTGCAGGTCTTTTAAATGCACTCACGGTAACAAACAAAAAGAAAGAAGAGATAAAGATTGTAGTAACAGGCTCTGGTGCTGCAGGTATTGCGATTGTTGCACTGCTACAAAAAGCAGGATTTCCACGAGTAACTATTGTTGATGGTGGAGGAATCGTATCTAAGTGTCGCGAAGACTTGAACGTTGCGCAAGAAAAAATCTTAGAGTGTTGTGCTATTAGCGAAATTTGTGGTGGCCTTGAGGAATCTGTCGTTGGCAAAGATGTATTTATCGGAGTGTCTGCGGGAAATATTCTAACTAAGGAGATGCTAGAGACCATGAACAAAAACCCAATTATCTTCGCGCTTGCAAACCCTACACCAGAGATAGAACCAGAGTTAGCTCGTAGCGCAGGAGCTGCTGTTGTTGCAACAGGTCGTTCGGATCATCCAAATCAGGTAAATAATTCGTTGGTGTTTCCCGGTATATTTAAAGGGGCTATTGAAGCGCAGGTAGCACAAATTACTGATGATATGAAACTAGCTGCCGCTGAGGCATTGGCAGCACTCGTGTCTGAGCCAACGGACATAAAGATAATACCAGGCCCATTTGATGAGGGTGTGGTGGAAGCTGTTTCAAGCGCAGTTAAGAATACGTAAAAAGCAACTTTTGTATGATAAATGAATGCCTCAATTGACTGAGGCATTCAGCACTTTTGAGCGTGTATAGTGCCTTGTCGCAGCTACCGCTTGAGTATGAAAATAGATCGCAACAATTGTAGTCGCGACCTATCTTTATTAAATGAACACAAGAGAGAATATCTTACTTACCATATGAGATCTGGTACGTCATGAGACCGCATTCAATAACTTCAACAATATGAGCGATTTTCTCAGGTTCCGATGGAGATATAATTAGAGTTTGAGCACACATCCAACGAAGATGGGAAGTGAGTCGCAGTGGATAATTCTCCCAGAGATCAAAGAAAAGTAACTCTCGCTGATGATTCCAATTGTCAACCTGCCACAATTTCCACTGCTCCGCGACGGAGTGTATCGGCGGAAGATCTTCGGTGTTGTTTATCGGAAGCAGAAGCTCCGCTTGAATACTCACAAGTGCTTTGTCGAGCTCTTGTGCTTGCTCAATTTTTGATAGCAATTGTACCATTGTCACTATCCTTCCGTTGCTTTTTATTCTCTATACAAACTACCAAACAGAGGGTGACCCTGCAAACATTTTGGGTGCTTGGCTATTTATTTAGATCAATAGTTCGACAGGTGCGAAGCCTTCTATATACTGGTGTAATGATACGCGCTAAAACTACTCCCGAATTCAATAGGAGCTATGCAATGCTTAATAAAGAGCAGCGTAAAGCGGTAGATACTATAGAAGGGCCAGTTATGGTGATTGCAGGTCCTGGAACCGGGAAGACACAAATACTGACACTGCGCATCGCACATATTTTAAAACAAACTGATACTGATCCATCATCTATTCTCGCGTTGACGTTTACTGAAGCTGGCGTTGCTGCGATGCGGAAGCGTCTTGTATCTATGATCGGTTCTGATGCATATCGTGTTGCAATACATACCTTCCATGGATTTTGCAACATGACCATTCAGCGGTTTCCTGAAGATTTTCCACGTCTCATCAGTTCAGAGCAAATTACTGATATCGATCAGATTCTAATGATGCGAGAGATTATCGAAAAAAGAGACCATCTTAATCTACTACGACCATTCCACGATAACTTTGCCTATGTCAAAAAAAGCCTCAATGCTATTGGAGATCTCAAGAGTGAGTATGTAGAGCCAGATGATTTCAAAAAGCGTGTCGAAGAGAGTGAAAAACTTTTTTATGCACAAAATGATTTATATAATGAAAAGGGTGCCTATAAGGGCAAGATGAAGACGGTACATCAGAAAACACAAAAAAGTATTGAAAAGAACAAAGAGTTGGTTGAACTCTACGATGCATACGAAGCCGCACTATGCGAACGTAAATTATACGACTATAACGATATGATCAGCGTTGTAGTACGTCGACTAGATGAGGATAGAGATGTACTACAGCGATTACAAGAAGAGTACCAATATGTTTTAGCAGACGAACATCAGGACGCGAATGCATCACAAAATCGCTTATTGGAGTTGCTGGTTGATTTCCATGAAGATCCAAATTTATTTATTGTCGGCGATGAGAAGCAGGCCATTTATCGCTTCCAGGGGGCATCTTTAGAGAACTTTTTGTACTTTACGAATAAATATCCAAACGCGCGGGTGGTGGAACTAAAGCACTCGTATCGCTCTGGCCAGAACATCCTTGATGTTGCACATAGCGTTATCTCATCATCCGATGACGACATTGAGCGCGTTGCACTTGAATCACGCGCTGCCATAGAAAAAGAAGCTGTTGAGATTCGCACGTTTGCTTCTGATGAAGTTGAAGCATTATGGGTTGCTCGTGATATTGAAAAGCATATTGGTGAAGGAGTAGAACCTGATGAAATTGTAGTGCTCTATAGAACAAATGCTGATGCTGCGTATATTGCTCAAGCACTTGAGCGTGAACGAATTAGTTACTCTATAGAATCCAATCGCAATGTACTCGATGATACCAGCATTGCACAGTTTGTTGCACTACTGCGCACAGTTGCCGACTTCGGGAATAAAGAGTTAGTATCGCAGGTACTGCACGTGCGGTTTCTTGGATTTGAACCAATCGATATTTTTAAAATACTTAAATACAGCTCGCGCAATCGGACCCCCGTGTACGATTGTATTTTTTCTGAGAATAAATTGAAAGATATTGGCGTAAGCGATATAAAGCAGTTTTCTGTGTTTGCAAAGCGATTATCAAAGTGGGCACAAGCAGGGAATAATGACCCAGTAACCGACGTATTTAACTTAGTTCTTGACGAATCAGGATTTCTTACTACAGCGCTTAACTCGTCTCGTTCAGTAGAAATGCTCGAAAAACTTCATTCTCTTGCACGTACTGTAGAAGAACTCGCACGTGGTAATCGAACGTATAAATTACAAGACCTTATAGCACATCTTGATTTGATGGACGAGTATAATATTTCAATCAAACAATCAGCCGGCATGCACTATGCTCATCGCGGAGTGCGATTAATGACAGCACATAAGGCGAAAGGTCTAGAGTTTGATTACGTGTATTTGGTAGGCGCTTGGGATACTCATTGGGGAAATAAACGGAGTATATCTAGCTTTACGTTGCCAATTGACGGTCCAGTTGATCAAGATAATGCAGACGAGAGAAGGTTGTTTTATGTTGCGCTTACTCGCGCGCGTTCGCGCGTGAGTGTGAGCTATGGAAGGGTGTCCCAGAGCGGTAAAGACAGGCTCCCGTCTCAGTTTATTGAAGAGATGAACGATTCGTATACGGAAGATATTGACGAAAGCGCATTTGAAGAGAGGTTATCACCAGAGGTGTTTTTACAGGCTAAGCGAGACACCCAGAGTCTTTCTGTTGCTGACAGCGAATATTTGAAAGACTTATTTATTGAACAAGGTCTTTCGGTGACTGCACTTAATAATTATTTGACATGTCCGTGGCAGTATTTTTATAGCAATCTTGTACGTATCCCCAAAATACCTACTAAGTATATGACATTGGGTACTGCGGTAGACCGGGCACTAAAAACATTCTTCGTTACATATCAAAATGACGAAGTAACGAAAGATATGTTGCTAGATGCATATGAAAAAGCGCTTGAGCAGACATCTCTCTCGGGCAATGCGTTTACCGAAATGTACGAACAGGGGCACGATTCGCTGTCTGGATGGTTTGATACGTATCAAGGGACGTGGTGCAAAGATACGCTCAATGCATATAAAATTGATCTCTCGATACCACTTTCTCTGGAAATACTTCCTAACATTCGCGTTCGTGGCGAGCTCGATAAAGCAGAAGTATATGTAGACGGAATTACTGTAGTAGATTATAAAACGGGAAAGCCAAAATCCCGGAACCATATAATAGGTAAAACTAAAGCAGTTGGCTCAGGGAATTACTTCAGGCAGCTCGTGTTCTATCGAATGCTTATTGATGCACAAGACAAGTACAAAATGAAGAATGCGGTTCTTGATTTCATACAACCAAAAGAAAACGGCACATACGTACGTGAAGAGTTTACCATTACACAAAACGACGTCGACGTCCTTTTAAAAGAAATAGAAAAAATGTCTACAGAAGTTTTAAACTTATCGTTCTGGGACAAGCGGTGTGACAAACACCAGAAAGGGGAGTGTGAGTACTGTAAGTTGCGAGAGCTGATGCAGTAAACTAAAAAAGTGCTTTCGGACACTTTGGAAACTCATCCCTTTCGGGGTTGTTGTTTGATCCTGTGTCGCGTGCTCAGTATAGTATCCGTAACGATTACAATAAGAGTTCGAGATTCTTTTTTTGTTCCAATAGAGCATTACCCTAAAGCAGATTACTATTGTATGATAGTATCGTTCATGTTTGAGTCTACTATTTTTGCACATATCCTACTCGGAGCTATACAAGGGCTAACAGAATTTTTGCCAATTTCCTCGTCGGGGCATCTGATTCTCGCACATCAACTATTGGGCACTATTGGTAACCTTGACTTGGCGTTTGATGCGCTGTTGCACTTTGCAACAGCATCAGCAATCGTTATTTATTTTTGGAAAGATATTCCACTTAATACAAAAGAATGGGAAGATAAAGAAGATTCGTCACTCACCCACATATTGCCTTTTTAAGGCTTTTCAAAATAAGAGATACAACCCAGCTAAATATATGGACATCCGATGTCCATATATTTAACTGGGTTGTTAGTGTGACAGGATGACAAGCATGCGTTCCATTATTTATTATATACTGCCGTCAGTATTAATGTTCATATAGCTATTAGAAGATAGTTACAGTGAGAACTATACCCGCTGCAAGTATCAATCTATATATAATAAACACATAAAGTGTATTGTTTTGTAAAAATTTAAGCAGTAGGTGAATAACCAACAACGCAACAACAAATGCAGTCACTGTCCCTGCCACCATCTGCATAGTGATTTCAGCTATACCCAGTTCAAGTGCTTGCTTCGCCCCTGCACCTAAAAGGATCGGTACTCCAAGCAAGAAGCCAAATCGCGCGGCTTCACCTCGCGTCATGCCAAAGAGCATACCTGCCGAGATAGTCATACCTGAACGACTCATTCCAGGAATAAGTGCTAACGATTGAAACAATCCAATGACGAAACCACGCCTCCAACCGTACGCAACGGAGGTAAATTGAGTGAGCCAGCCTGAGTATCGCTCAGCTGCAAACATAACTACTGATCCAAAAATGAGTGCTCCTGCAACGAGCAGCGGATTCCGAAAAAGTGTTGCCATAGTCTCTTCTAAAATAAGCCCAAGTATAACCGCGGGAATTGTTCCAGCAATAAGCGCCAAAACAACTTCCTCATTACAAGAAAACTTTTGTTGAGAAAATATTTTTTTAGGAATTACAGGTGTAGAACAAATAAGTACATAAATATCTTTCCAAAAATAAATAACGA
>MDTB01163860.1_pt1 | contig 17444 bp, 12 predicted proteins | sample 811161 | NCBI WGS metagenome assembly MDTB01 (sample SAMN05326650, study PRJNA326480) | marine metagenome | isolation source: seawater | place: Mediterranean Sea | collected 2009
ACGGATCAGCGCCTCTTGTTGCTCAATCGTGGTTGTATTGTCGATAAACGCAGCAAGAGGTGTCCCCGGCATGGTCCGAAACATGAAAAACAGGATCGTCGCAACCGCCCAAAGGACAAAAATCATATGCACGAACCGCTTCAAGAAATAGGCCATGACAGGAAAAACCTCTGATCAGCGTCCTATTTGACGAATTGTTCAGTCTCGCCCGCCGGATAGTGCAGCGTGCCGCCCTCAACCACGTAGCCGCCCTCATCGAGAATTGTCTTGGCAATATCGATGCCGGTCTTCAGCTCTGCGGCGATCCCGTCCTTGTGCCAGAAAGACAACGCAGGCGATACGACCGAGTTCGCGTTCACTGCAAAGCCATTATAGGCTGCCTTGCGGATCAGCTCGCGATTGATCGCGGCCGAAAGTGCCCGCCGGAAAGCCGCATCGTCAAACGGCGGACGACGCAGGTTGAAGGCAAGATACTGGAAGCCGATATCAACAGACTCGATCACCTCAAGATCGCCGTCCGCTTCTGCAGCCTCGATCAGAAGTGAGGGATCGCCGGTATAGTCGGACAGAAAGTTCAGTTCTGCCGAACGCAGCATCCCGAGTGTGGCCTCAACATTGAGGACGATCCGCAGGATCCAGCGATCCACTTTGGGTGGTGCCCAGTGCCCTTGATTGGAGTCAAGCACAACTTCCTGCTGCGTAGCCCAGCGATTGAATTTGAACGGACCCGAGCCGATGCGCGTCTCTTCTAGGATAGATTCCGCGTTCTCGCCGTCACTCAGGTTAGCAAGTAGCGGCTCCCAAATGTGTTTTGGCACGAGGTTGATCTTGGCCAGCGTGGAAGTCTCGAAAGCAGCATTCGGGTTGCTAAGCTCGAAGCGTACGGTTCGGTCATCCACAACCACTATATTGGCGATGCCATCGACGAAGGGCTTGTACATCGGCGCGTATTTAACCGGCGCAGTGAAAGAAAAGACAACATCCTCGATAGTCACCGGCTCGCCGTCATGCCACATCATGCCTTCCCGCAATGTCACCGTGACGCCTTTGGCGTCATCGTCCCATGCGACAGATTCCGCAGCCCATGGCGTAGCCAGACCATCGGGCCCGATCCTCATCATGCGGTCCCAGATCAATTCGGTGATCCAGCTGTCGGTCGCGCCGGAAATATAGAAGGGGTTGATCGCGTTCAACTCATCTGACGAGTTAAGGATAATGTCCTTCTGGTCGCCAATGGGTGCCAAATTCGAGAAAGTCCAGAAATTCTTGATACCCAGACCCGGTTGCTCGACCGCACTGGACGCGTCCCACACCGTCTCGTCAAATGCAAATGTCTTGAGCGGGTGGACAAGGAAGGCATAAACCTGATCTTCGTTCACGATGTCCTGCAAACGGTCGATTAGCACCTTGCGCTGGTCACGGTCGGCAGTCACGCGCTGTTTTTCGGCAACTTGGTCGTATTCTTCATTGACGTAGCCGACGAAGTTATAACCTTTCTCGCGCGTGCTGGAATGGAATAGGTTGTAAATAAGCTCGTCAGGGTCGGATCGCTCGGGGCGTCCGACCATCTGCCACATCGTCAGATCCCATGTATCGCGATTGTACCAGACGGCGTCCGATTGCTGCGGGCGCGGCATCCCCTGCACCTCAACTTCGAGGCCAAGCTGACGCCAGGCTTGCGCAATCAACTCTGCAGCCTGATATTGTGATGGATTGGCGGCCTGAGCGCGGCTGATCAGCGTCAGCTTGCGAATCGGATCCCCTGAGTCGGCCATGACGGGCGACGCGCCCGAAAGGAAGGCCGTGCTCACTATAGCGGTCATGGCCGCACTTAGCAGCGTTTTGGATTTTACTTTCATAGTCACCTCCGTGTTGCAACAATGGATGGGTGGGCGACCAGATGCAGCGCCCTTTTTTTGGTCTTTCTTGGAGTTTTATCCGGCGGCAGATCGATATCAGGAAGTTTTTGCCCCTGCACTTCATGTTTCACTAAACAAAACTCTGTTTTAACACTGTGCAGCAAGTGTGTCTTCAGGTAAATAAATTTTTAACATTAACAGAGGAAATCGTTATGGAAAATGCTACGGAAAACGAAATTCTTGAGCAAGCCGGGCTCGGCGCTGCCTGGGCATTGGTCGAAACATTTTCGGGGATGCCCCGGTGGAAACCTGATGATGTGAATGCCGCTGGCGACCTGATTGCAGAGCGACTCAGCGCATTGGGCGTGCCGGTCACGGTACACCGCCCAAGCATCTATCTGTCGGTGCCGCATGACGCCTCGGTGAGCGCCGCCGGCGAGACATTCCGTGCCAAGCCGCCCTCATCCTCGCTCCATTGCCCCGAAGGGGCGACGAGCAAGCTTGTTTACGTCCCCTCGCAAAAGGCAAGCCTGCGTTCCTATACCAAGAGCGCCGAAAACTTCTTCGGTGCCGCGGGAAAGACCATGGGTAACAGTCTCCGAGGCAACATCCTCGTCACCGAAGGCTTCGGCAATCCCGCGCTCACCGCGCTGGCTGAGGAATGGGGCGCGATCGGCCTGATCGCGATAAATCCCGGTGTCGACATCCATTGGGGCACCTGCACGACGATATGGGGCACGCCCGATCTCGATGACATCTCACGCAAGCCCAAAATTCCTGTCGTAGCAGTGAACAAAGACGTCGGCACGGCGCTGATTGAAAATGCACGGGCGGGCCAAGACGCAACGATTCGCACCGTGATGGAGGAAGGTTGGTTCGAGCAGGCCGTCCCGGTCGCCGAAATTCCCGGCACCGACGCATCGGAAGATTTCGTGCTGCTCCACGGCCATTACGATAGCTGGGACGTCGGCGTGGGCGACAACGCCACCGGCGACGCCACCATGCTCGAGATTGCGCGGGTGCTTTGGGCCAACAAGACCAAACTTAAGCGCGCCGTGCGCATCGCATGGTGGCCCGGTCACTCGACAGGGCGCTACGCGGGTTCCACATGGTTCGCCGATCATTTCGCGCAGGAACTTGACCGCCATTGTGTGGCGCAGGTTAATTGCGACAGCCCCGGTTGCCGCTGGGCCACAAGCTATCATCAGACGACCTGTATGGCCGAGATGAAACCGCTTGTGAAATCCGTTATCGAAGAGATCGCGGGGCAAACCCCGATCTTCAAGCGGCCCAATCAGGCGGGCGATTATTCCTTCAACAATATCGGGTTAAGCAGTTTTTACATGCTTTCCTCGACGATGCCCGACGATATCCGCGCCGAAAAGGACTATTACGCCGTTTCCGGCTGCGGCGGCAATATCGCGTGGCATACGGAAAACGACACACTCGAGATCGCGGACAAAGAGGTGCTTTTGCGCGATATTCGCATCTATCTGCTGTCGATCCTGCGGCTTGCGCAATCCAAGGTTTTACCCGTCGACTGGCGGATGCTCACCGCCGAGTTCACCGAAACGCTTCAGGAATATCAGGCCGTCTGCGGCGATGCCTTCGATCTGGCTCCCGCCCGAGCCGGTGTCGGCGCCCTCGATGCCGCACTTGAACGGCTTGATGCGGGCATTGCGGACGGGTCTGTTTCAGCCGAAGCCGCAAACGCAGCGCGGCGCGATTTGGCGCGCATCCTCGTGCCACTCAACTACACACGCGTACCGCGTTTCCGGCACGATCCGGCGATCACCTGTCCGCCGCTGCCGAAGCTCGATGTGCTACTCGATCTCAAGGACCACAACGCGACAACACAGGGCTTCGCACTCACACAGGCGCTTCGTTCCCGAAACCGGGTCGAGGCCGCCCTGCGCGCGGCAACCCAGCGGGTCGAGGCCGCGCTCTAAGATCCTGAAAGAGCCAGCCCTGCGCGCAAACTGCGCGTGGCGGCATGATCAACCGCCGTGCGATCCGCCAAGAGCGCCACGCGATAGGCGCTCTCGGCCTCCTCTGCGGTGATATAACCATCGCGCAGATCCGCATCGACCGCCGCCGGATCACGCTCCTCTGCCGGGCCGAAACCACCGCCGCCGGGCTGACGCAGGATCACCCGATCACCAAGCGCCAGATCGGCGCGATCAGATCGCTCGAAGGGAGCGCCGTCATTGACACGGATCTCGCCTCGCGCGCCGCCATCACCGCCTTCCATTCCCAGTGCAGCATGATGAAACCGCCCGCCAGACAGTGCCGTTCGGATCGAATGGGCCGCGCGTGATTGCAAGATTGTTTCCTGCCCCAGCCCGCCCCGATGCCGCCCCGTGCCACCTGAATCCGGGATCAGCGCACGGCGGCGCACCATCATCGGCGTCTCATGCTCGAACAACTCCACTGAGGTGCTCGCGATATTGCCGGGAAACACGACCGCCGTAACCCCGTCACGATCATGAAAGGCCCCTTGCCCACCCTGCGCATTGAAATGGGTGACAAACTCTCGGCCATCATCGCGGACGCCTGCGAACTTCTGGATCCAAAGCGGATAAGTCCCCGACGGCGCCATGACCTTTTCAGGCGCAAGTTTTTGCAGCGCACCCATGATCACCTCGACGGTGAAATAGGACAGCAGGCTTCGATACATCCCCGGCGCCGGATAGGTGGGGTTCAACACTGTCCCCTCCGGGACATGGATCTCGATGGGCCGGAACGCACCGGCGTTCATCGGCAAATCGGGACACAGCGTGGCGATAAAAGGAAAGACACAGTAGGCCCGCGTGATGTTGAGCACAGCATTGATCGGCTTGGCCACCTGCGGCGAAGTGCCGGTGAAATCAAGCTTCGCGCCACCATCGGACAACTCAAGACGCAGCGCCAGGCGAAGCCTCTCGCCCTTGTCATCGGTGATCTCGTGAAAAACTTCGTGGCTTACCGCGCCGTCAGGCAGCGTGGCGATCGCCTTGCGCAAAGCCTCTTCCGAGCGGTTAGAGACCGCCTGCGACAATTCGGTGAGTGTGTTCAATTCGAACTCATCCATCATTCGCCGGATTCCCGCCGCGCCCACATGGTTGGCCGCGATTTGCGCACGCAGATCGCCCATCACCTTCTCAGGTGTTCGCACGTTGCGGGTGATAAGGCGGAAAAGTTCGTCATTGGGCTCGCCCGCGCGGATCAACTTGGAAACAGGAATGATCACGCCTTCCTCAAAAACATCCCGCGCGTCGGTCGCGCCAAGCCGCCCACCCATGTCAACGTGGTGCGCGCAGGTGCAGGCAAATCCGGCCAACGTGCCGCGATGAAAGATCGGCGTGGCGATGAACACGTCGGGCGAATGCCCCGCGCCGATCCACGGATCGTTGCAGATCAGTACATCGCCGTCCTCAAGACTCTCGGGCGGGAAAACACTCAGCATATCGGACATGACCGAGGGGGTGGAACCCGCCTGCCCCGGCGTGCATTGCGTCGATTGGGAAAGCATCACGCCGTGGCTGTCATAAAGCGCGCAGGCATAATCGTGATTGTCGCGCACGATCAGCGAAAAGGCGGTCTTGACAAGCGTTGTTGCGATCTCATCGGCGACCGAGACCAACCGGGACCAAAGCACCTGAAACCGCAGGCCATCGATCGGGGCGTTCATGTTGCGTCCTCCAAGGTAATATCGAGCCAACCGCCCGCATCGCGCCGCGCCCGCGCGCCCACGCCGATCAGGATCGTCGTACCGGGCTGTGACAGAAGTGCCGGGCCGTCGACTGCGCCGGACAGCGTATCAAAGGGCAAAACGCGATGCTGCTGCATTGTGCCGCTGACCGGGTCCCATGCCTCGCGTGTGGCGGGCGCGACTTCGGCAGCAGTGGCACCGCCGGTGACCGAGGCCGTGGGCTGGACCGCCACAGCGGACAAGCGCAACGTCACGATTTCCGGCTCGAGGTCGTCATATGCATAGCCATAGGCGGCGGCATATGTGTCCGAAAACGCCTTGCCGATGGCATCGCGGTCAAGCACGCCCAGCGGAACACGCAGCTGATGCCCCTGCCCCACATAGCGCATTTCGGCAATCATCCGGTGCGTGATCGGTGCACCGGGGGCGGCCTGCGACACGACCGCATCGGCCTCTTTTGCCAGTGGCGCAAAGATCGCCGCGAGCGCCTTTTTGGTCACATCGGCCAGCCGCATCGGATGCGAGCGCGCGACCTCGAACGCGGGGGCCGCCGCAAGGAACCCGAGCGCGGAAAACACGCCCGCCGCCTCGGGGATCAGGATACGGGTCACGCCCAGCTTGCGCGCGACCTGATGGGCATGCAGCGGCCCGCCACCGCCGAAGGCTACCATCACGGCGCGCTCAACATCGCCGCCGCGTTCGGCCACATACATCCGCGCGGCCTGCGCCATGTTTTCATTGACCACCTCGAGAATCGCCGCCGCCGCAGTCCCGGCGTCCAGCCCCAGCGGCTGACCGACATCGCGCAGGATCGCGGCCTCGGCGGCAGCAACGTCAAGCGGCATCGCGCCGTCAAGGAAATCCACCAGGTCAAGATAACCCAAGAGCACGTTGGCATCTGTCACCGTCGCCCGTGTACCGCCTCGCCCATAACAAGCCGGGCCGGGATCGGCAGCGGCGCTTTCCGGCCCAATCTTGATCAGCCCCAGGGCATCAACCGCAGCAAAGGAACCGCCGCCTGCACCGATTTCTATCAGATCGACGGTCGGCACGGCGATAGGCGTGCCCGAGCCTTTCTTGAAGCGGTGGACCCGGTCGACCTCGTAGGCACGGGTCACCGGCATCTTGCCACCGGCGATTAGACAGGTCTTGGCGGTTGTACCACCCATGTCAAAGGCGATGGCATCGGAAAACCCCGCCGCCTCGGCCAGCGCCCGCGCCGCCAGCGCGCCGCCCACGGGCCCGGACTCGGCCAGCCGAACGGGCGCTGCCCGCGCCGCGGGCGCGGCAATGACACCGCCCCCCGACTGCATCAGGAACAGCGGGCGGGCATAGCCCGAACCCTTTAGTCCGGTTTCCATCTTGCTAAGGTAGGTGTCGACCTTGGGCCGCACATAGGCATTGATCGTGGTCGTTGCCGTGCGCTCGAATTCCTGAATTTCGGGGAGGATTTCTGACGAAAGCGATACATCGAGCGGCAGGTCATGTTCGCGCACTAGCCGGGCAATCTTCTGTTCATGCACCGGGTTAGCGTAAGAATGGATCAGGCAGATTGCCACCGAGCTCACCCCGTCCGCCACCAGATCGCGTAGCACGCCAAGCGCTTGCGCCTCGGCAAGCGGCGTTTCAATGTTGCCGTTGAACAGCACCCGTTCGACCACCTCGCGCCTGCGTCTGCGCGGGACCAAAGGCGATGGAAATTCCTGTCTTATGTCGTAGATATCATAGCGAATTTCGCGCCGGGTCTCGAGGATATCGGGGAAGCCCTGCGTAGCGATGATCGCGGTTTCCGCGCCCTTTCGCTCGAGGATCGCGTTGATCACCAGCGTGGTGCCGTGGATCACCGCACCCAGATCGCCCATCAGGCCAGGAAGATCGGCGGCCAGCGTCGCTATCCCGCTCATCACGCCCTTCTCGGGCGCCTCGGGCGTTGTTGGCACCTTAAGGGTGCGCATCGCGCCGGTGGCGGGGTCGTGAACCAGAAAATCGGTAAACGTCCCGCCGACATCGCACCCCATACGCAAGGTCATGTAAGCCGCTCCAGCAACCCGCGCATCAAAAGCCTGCGCGGCTGCAAAGAGGAGATCTTGAGCTGTTCATAATTGGTATGCCCGCCCTTGCCATCAACGCCAAGACCGTCAAGCGTGGGGGTATGTGGCGCGGTAAAGTTGCCGTCTGATCCGCCGCCGGTTTTCAGCCCCTCAAGATCCCAACCGACATCCGCGGCAACCTCTTTGGCCTGCGCGAACAGCGCGTCGATGCCCGCGTCGCGTTCATACGGGGGCCGGTCCAGCCCGCCTGTGATCTCGATCTTCACGTCCGGATCCTCGGGCTTGATCGCGGCGACAAAGGCCTCGACCTCGTCAAGCGCCGCCATGTCCGAGATACGGATATCGACCTTGATCCAGCATTTCGCCGGGACCACGTTTGTCCCCGTACCGCCATCGATCAGACCAACGTTACAGGTGGTCCCGCGCTCATAGTCCGTGAGCGATTCTAGCTTGAGCACCACATGCGCCATCTCCTTGATCGCACTGCGCCCATCACCGTGGCGCGCGCCCGCGTGGCTGGCCTCGCCATGGGTCGATACCTCATAGCGAACGGCCCCCTTGCGCGCGACGACGATCTTGCCGCCCTCGCGGGCAGGTTCCGTGACCAGCACGTATTTCGCAGCCTTGCCCAGATCGACGATCATATCCTTGGACGTGGGGCTGCCGATTTCTTCGTCGGCCACAAACAGATGCGTCACCGGCAGCGGCGTACCACCCCCGTTGGCCAGATCGCTGACCGCGCGCATCGCGCAATAGGCGCCGCCCTTCATGTCATAGATGCCGGGGCCGAAGGCGAGGTCGCCCTCGGTGCGAAACGGAAACGTCTCAAGCGTGCCTTTGGGATGGACCGTATCCATATGGCTGATGATCAGGATACCGGGCGCATTGGTGGCGCCGCCCCAGGGCGCGCGCACGAGCAGATGATCACCATAACCCGTTCCGGGCACGCGTGTGACCTCGGCACCGCAGACCGCGTAATCGGCACTGATTTTGTCGGCCAAAGCATTAACGCCGGCGATATCGAGCGTGTTGCTTTCGATCTCGACCCAAGAGCGGACACCAGCCAGAAGATCGGCCGTTTCGGGGGAAATGTTTTCGGTCATTGCAGGCGTCCCTATGCTTCGCCGAGATCCCAGAAGATCCCGGTCATGATGGAAAGTCCCTCGCGGGTGATGGGCAAGAGGACATGCTCATCCGGCCCGTGCTGGCGACAGCCGCTATAGCTGTGGGGAATCCACAGGATCGGACAGCCAAGTGCACGGCCAAACAGCTCTGACGGCAGACCGCCCGCCGAATTCGGCACGACAAGCGGCGAAGTCCCCGTAGTGCGGGCGACAGAGGAAACCGCCCAATCGACCCACGGGTTGTCGGGGTCAGTGCGCCACGCGGGAAAGAAATGGTCCTGCACGGCGTTGATCTTTATCTGCTGGAAACCATGCGCATCAAGATGCGCGCGCAAGGCTGGCAGGAATCGGGTGTAATCGGCATCGGCCGAAAAGCGCAACTGACATCGCGCACGGGCGTCGGGCTGAACACCGTTCACCGGGTTTTCGGGCCGCCCGGTGATCATCGCCAGCACGATGAAACTTGTCCAGCCATACATCTTCTCGGCGGTGCTTAGATCCGGCTCGCCCCAATCATCGCGGATATCAAGTGTCGGGTCCGCCGGGTCAACTTCGAGATCGGCAAGTGCTGCGCGCACGCGTTCGGGGAGCGCATCGGGCAACCAATCCTTGATCAGGATTTGGCCACGCGGCGTGGTTATGCAGGCAAGCGCCTGTGACAGAAGCACGCCGGGATCCTCAAGCACGCCGCCCCAATGCCCAGAATGGCGCGATCCTTCGCGCAGCTTGATCGAAAGATCAAAGGAAAGCCCGCCGCGATTGCCCAATTTGATATCAGCCCGCTGAGGCACAAGGCGCGGCCCGTCAGATGCAATCATAAGGTCGGTTTGCAGATCGGCGGCGTTTTCCGTCAGGAAGGTATCCAGCCCCGGCGAGCCGATCTCCTCGCTGGTTTCGATCAAGATACGCGAATTGAAACCATGACACCCGCGTTCGGCCAAGACCGCCTCGAGTGCTGCGATCACGATGGAATGCTGCCCCTTGTTGTCGGCAGTCCCGCGCCCATACCAAACTTCGCCCTCGACGGTGATCGCCCAAGGGTCAAGCCCCTCTCGCCATTGCTCGGGGATGCCGCGGACGACGTCGCCGTGACCATAGGTCATCAGCGTGGGCAGGCTCGGGTCCTCGATCCGTTCGGCCACAAGGAATGGCCCCCCGCCTGGCACCGTATTTTTCGTGATCTTGCTGGTATAGCCCGAGCGGGCCAGTGACGGCGCGATCTCGTCTTCGAGATAGCGGTGCAGATCAGGGAGTCGGTCCGGCTCCTGACTTTCGGTCGGGATCGCAACGCGGCGGCGCAGCGTCTCCAGAAAATCGCCCTGATCTAATACCGCGCGCACCTGCGCAATCGCGCCGTCACGGCTCATCTTGTCACCGAACGCACCAGCCGCGCCGCGTCACGCAGCGCGGCAGCAACCCGGTTGGTCCCGCGGACCATCTGGGTCTGGGCAAAACCGATGGTCTCGGGGCCGTGCTCTGGCAATTCCTGTGCCACTGCCATGGCGGGCAGCGGCAGAACCGGGAGCGCGGGGTCATGGCGAAAGCGCGGCTGATTGGTGTGATTGACCGGGACAAGGATCCGCGCGAGGCGCTGGATCACCTCGTTGGCCTCGCTAGCGGCCAGCGTTCGGCCATCCACAGCCGCATAAAACGCATCGAGCGCCGCCATCAGGTCAGACGCCGCCTGCGCCGCGGGGCCCAGATCGGCCAAATCGCCCGCCGCCTTCTGATAGGCGTCGATCGTCTCGGTAAATTCCCCCACCTGCGCGCGCCAGTCAAATGGAAGCACCTCGGCATTGGCAACGCCCATAACGGCGGCAAGATACACCTTGACGTCGCGCAGCAGAATATCACGGTCGGCAATTTCAAGCAGATCATGCTCGGTATGCCAGGCGATATTGCCGCCGCAACCACCCACCACATAATAATCCTTCTCCTTGCGAAGCTGCTCCGGCATCGTCGAGGACAGCATGAAAAAGCTGCTCAGCCCGATATTGTTGAAGGCATAATCGCCCGCACGGTGGGGCCGCTCTCCTTGGCTGTCCAGCCCCGTGACCTCCTTGATCGTCTTCTGACAATAGGCCTCGGCCTCCTTCATCCACGACACATCGCGGAACTCGGTCGCCCAGCGGCAACCGGGGCTGTCACAATTGACCTGCGCTACGCAATTCTCGTCAAGATCAAGCGCAAAGGTGTCGGCATACCAAGCCGATCCGGCATACCGCCCGGTCGAATGACCGGGCCACCAGGCAATACGCACCGAACGTTTAAGATCGCCCTTGTTCGCCCAAAGCACCCGCGCAATCTCAAGCATGGTGGCATCGCCTGTGGCGTTGTCGCCGACGCCCACATCCCAGCTGTCGTAATGCCCATGCAGCAGCACGAATTTCTCGGGCATTTCACTGCCGGGGATCGTGACAACCGGCACAAGCGATTCATACCAACCCTGCTCCATTTGCGTCCTCAGCGTGACCTCGCCGCCCGCCCTGGCAATAGCAAGGAGCTTTTGCCCATCGGGATTGTTCACCGCCGCCACCGGGATAGTCGGCTTGCGCGGCAGATCATCAAGGTCGGGCGTGCCCCAGATGGAAGTGCAGATCCCCCAATGAGAATCCGCGCCAGGGTTGATCGCGATCACACCAAGCGCGCCCTTTTGCTCGAACTCAAGGATCTTGCCGGGAAACGAAAAGCCTTCAGAGATCACGATCTTGCCGCGAATGTTTTCTTCGGTGCTCGCCTCCTTATCCTGGCTTTTGACAAAGAGTGAATTGATCGAGGCGCTAAAGGTTGCGGGCACATGAACGAGCGAAGCGGTCAACCCTTCGCGGCAATCTCGGGCATAGGCGGGGGGCTTTGCGTTGAATGTCTTGCCGCCGCCGCTCACCGATGCGGTAAAGGGGATCGAGAGATGCAGGTTGGAGCTGAGCAACTCATAAGGCACACCAAGATCATCGAGCCGCTTTGCGATGTCATGCGCGGCGGTCTTTACGTCCTCGGGCTTCCACCGGGGCATGCTCGAAAACGCTTCGACAAGGCTCCAGGGCGCATCAAGCGTAACCTGATCGGTCAGATGGGAAAAAGGCGCGGTCATAGGCGGGACTCCTCGCTGGATCGCATGAATATGAAACACTGTTTCGATAGATGAAAACGTGTTTCACATAATTTTGCAACACAGAAGCGCACGCGAACGACGTAACCGCCCGCTTTTTCATCCCCGATGATCACGCTATCGCCGTGCCAACCAAGCATTCGGGAAAGCCTGCCGGCATTAAACAGGACAGCGGCAAGTATGTTTTCCTGCACGCCATCGCTGAGCCGCCCGGTCGGTCCGTTGACACCCAACGCGGCGATCACCACGCCGCTATGGTCGCGCACCAGGGCGGCAATGGAAAAAATGTTGGGGTCAAGCTCGCCAACCGAGATCTCATGCCCCGCCTCACGGATACCCTCGAGCCGCACCCCGAGTGTTTCGGCATCTGAAATCGACATATTGGTTTAAGTCTCGAGCGCACTCGAGATCACCTTTTCGCGTACCTCGTAAGGCGCCCAGGCAAGCAAAACCTTCGGCCCACCGCCCGCATGGAGTGGCCCCAGGCGCCCCAATGCGGCAAAAATACGCAGCGGCTCGGGCGAGGCGTGCATCGCGAAACAGATTGACTGAAGATCCTCGCGGACAGGCAAAAGCGCGTTTTCCCGCGTGACCGCAAAGAGGTCGGCCAAGATCGGCTCGGCGGTCTAGGCCAGCCGCGACTGGCGCCGCGATTGATCACCCAGCAAAAGCGCAGGGTAGCCCAATGTATAGCTGCGCCGCTCGGGATCCTTGCGTACCATCCCTCGACGTTCGAGCGAATGGAGCAACCGGAACGTCAGGCTCTTGGTATTCCCCGTCGCTTCGGCAAGCTCCATCACTCCGCTTTCAGGTCGCTCGGCAAGCGTCAAAAGGATCTCGATTGCCCGATCAATAAACCAAACGACATAGGAGGCGCCCTCCTTGACTTTTTTCTCTTATTTTGCGTTGACAATCTGCTATGCTTTCTGAAACGATATTTCACTCAATGAAACCCAAAGGAAGTTTTACCATGAATACCTTGAGTGCCGCTCTGCGGAAAGAGATCAAATTGGATGCGCCTTGGGGTTTGATAGAAAAATTCGCCCATCAACACCGTGAAAAGCCCGAAGACGCGAATCGCGGCGCCGAAATGATCGCCGAGACGCTTCGGGCGCATGGCATCCCGGTAACGATGCACGCGCCAGAATTGTTCCTGTCGCTGCCCGGCAGTGCATCGGTCGAGGCCGCTGGGGTGCGTTATGCAGCCAAGCCACCGGCCTTTTGCGCCTCGCTTCCCGAAGGCATCGAGGGCGATTTGATCTATGTTCCCGAGGCCAGTGGCGGCACGCCGCTTGACCGCAACCCAACAGCCGCGAGTGGCGACGTAGCGGGCAAGATCGCCGTGATCGAGGGCTTCGCGCTGCCCAACTTTGTCTCTGGTCTCGAGGCCTCGGGCGCGGCGGGGGTGATCGCTGTAAACCCCGGCGAATTGATCCATTGGGGCACCGTTTCGACCATCTGGGGCACGCCCGAACCTGCGGATCTCGCGCGCTTGCCGCGTATCCCCTCGGCGGCGGTCAATCAGGAAGACGGTCAAAAGCTCATCGCGCTGGCCAAAAGCGGCGGGCAGGCCACGATCCGCACCGAGCTTGAAACCGGCTGGTTCAAGCAAAACTTGCCTGTAGTCGAAATCCCCGGCGCGGAGAACCCCGAAGAATTCGTGCTTCTCCACGGTCACTATGACTCGTGGCGTGAAGGCGTCGGCGACAACGGCACCGGCAACGCCTGTATGCTCGAGGTTGCCCGCGTGCTGTGGGAAAACCGCAACAAACTCAAACGCTCAGTGCGACTTGCTTGGTGGGCCGGTCATTCGACCGGGCGCTACGGCGGCTCGGCGTGGTTCGCAGATACCTTCGCCATCGATCTGGCCGAAAATTGCGTCGCACACATGAATTGCGACAGCCCCGGTTGCCGCTGGGCGACGGATTATTCGAATATCTCCTGCATGTCGGAAACCGAAGGCCTTGTGCAAAAAGTGGTGGCCGAGGTGACGGGACAACAGGCCAAGCGCAAGCGGCCCCAGCGCAATTCGGATTACACCTTCAACAACATCGGGATTTCTGCCTGTTTCATGGCCTCGTCGATGATGACCGAAGAGGCCCGTGCCGAAAAGGGCTATTACGTCGTCGGTGGCTGCGGCGGCAATATCGCCTGGCATACCGAGGCAGATACGATCGAGATTGCCGACCGCGATGTGCTGGCCAAGGATATCGCGCTTTACCTTGAAGCGGTGACAACAGTGGCCAATGCCGATGTGCTTCCCATGGATTGGCGCGCGACGGCGGCGGAGTTTGCCGCGACCATTGCGGAATATCAGGACGCCGCAGGCGACCGATTTGACCTTTCTGCTGCCGCCGAGGCCGCGGACGGCCTGTCGACGTCACTTAGCAAACTACATGCCGCAATCGACGTCGGCACGATTGATGCGGCGGCGGCGAATACCGTCCTCAAAGGTCTCGCCCGTATACTGGTTCCGGTCAACTATACTCTTGGGCCCCGCTTTACACATGATCCCGCGCTTAACGTCCCGCCGCTTCCCGCCATCGCGGATGCGGCGGCGCTGGATGAAGTGCCGGGCGACAAGATGGGTTTCGTGACCACGCAACTCCTGCGCGGGCGCAACCGTGTCGTTGCCGCACTGCACGAGGCGACCCGGCTGGTGGACAGTGCGCTTTGAGCGTGATGCTCGCCGTTCGATACCAGCGCACCGGCCCGGCGGCCGAGGTTCTGGAGATCACGGAATTACCCCTGCCCGAACCGGGTCAGGGCGAGGTCCGCGTGCGACTCCATGCCTCGGGCGTCAATCCGCACGACACCAAGGGCCGCTCGGGTTGGGCAGGCCGCGACATGCCTCCGGGCGGAATTGTGCCTCATAGTGACGGTGCGGGTGTGATCGAGGCGGTGGGCGCAGAAGTCTCACAGACCCGCATAGGCGCGCGAGTTTATGTGCTGGGCGCCAAGGCGCAGGGGACGGCGGCGGAATATGTCTGCCTGCCTTCCCAACAGGTGCTGGAGCTGCCCGATACGCTCAGCTTCGCCGAGGGCGCCTGCCTTGGTGTGCCCGCCTTTACCGCCTGGCTTGCCGTTCTGGCCGATGGTCCGGTGACGGGACAGACTATCCTTGTCCAGGGCGGCGGCGGCGCAGTTGGCCGCGTGATCGTCGAGCTTGCCATGCGCAGCGGCGCGCGCGTGGTCGCCACCGCTGGCAGCGCAGAAAGCCGCGCCGTTGCCCACGCCAAGGGCGCCGATATCGTACTTGACCGCCACAATGACGACATCACCGCCGCCGTGATGGAGGCCACCCTGGGCCACGGCGCGCACCGCATAGTCGAGGTCGATTTCGGCGCCAATGCCACGACCGATATCGCGGCCCTTGCCCCGCACGGCACGGTTGCCGCCTATTCTTCAAGCAGCGACCGGATGCCCACGCTTGACTATTACGCATTCGCGCGCAAATCTGCCCGGCTCGATTTCGTGCAAGGCGCGCTCCTGTCGCCTGCGCAGCTCGCCTCGGCCAGCGCCTCCATCGGCGCATTCATCACATCGGGGCTACTCCGGCCCGACGTGGCCGAGATCTTCACGCTCGACCAGACCGCCCGCGCGCATGAGGCCGTCGAAGCAGGCGCGCCGGCCAATATCGTTGTCTCCCCAAAGGAAGCCACATGACCGATCAAAACATTTGTGACCCCGTCACGCTCGAGATCGTGCGCGGTGCGATCACCGCAGCCCAACGCGAGATGGAGGCGCTCATCGAGCGCACCGCCATCTCGGCCTTCATTCGCGAGAAAAAGGATTTCTACTCGGCGCTGTTCGATGGCCAGGGGGTGATGGCCGTGGGCTCGATGGTCCCGGTATTTGGCGATATGACCGGGCCGGTGTTGAAGCATTTCCCGCGCGAAACGATGCGCGACGGCGATCTGTATTGGTATAACGATTGCTACGGCTCGCAGGGCGCGGTTTCCCATTCCAACGATCAGGTGCTTCTAAAGCCTGTCTTTCGCAACGGCCGCCTGTGTGCCTTCGTGATGGGCTGGGCCCATTTTGCCGATATCGGGGGGATGCGCCCCGGCTCGATCAGCCCGGACACCAAGGAAATCTTTCACGAGGGTATCATCGTGCCGCCAACCAAGCTCATGGATGCCGGCACGCTCAACGAAGGTGCACTTTCGATATTTCACCGCAATTCGCGCTTTCCTGCACAAAGCGCGGGCGACATGAGCGCGCTGATGGCGGCAGTGGATCTGGGGGCGGCGCGCGTGGCCGAGATCGTCGACCGTTTCGGCGCCGACGTGATGGCAGATGCGCTGGCCCAGCTTCTGACCCGCACGCGCAACCTTGTCCGCAGCAAGCTCGCCGAGACGTTTGACTATGGCACGCACAGCTTTACTGACCGCATCGACGCCGATGGCCATGGTGGCGGGCCCTATGCGCTCCGCTTCTCGCTCACCCGCGAAAAGGGCACGCAAGGCGACCGCTATATCTTTGACGCCAGCGAAACCGACGATCAGGCAATTGGCCCAGTCAATTTTCTGATGAACCCGGGTGTGCCGGGGATGGCGCTGGGGCTGTTCTATCTTGGCGGCGATGCAAGTCAGGTCTGCAACGCGGGCGGACCGCTCGCGCTTGACGAGGTGATCTTGCGCGAAGGATCACTTGTGCAACCCAAATGGCCCGCCCCGCTGGGGATGCGCGGCTTGACGATGATGCGCACGATCTCAACGCTCAACGGTCTTGTCAACGCAGGTGGCGGCGGCGCGCCTGCATCCCATGCGTCCTATGTCATCACAATCATGCGCGGCACATTCACTGCCAAGGATGGCAGCGCGCAGCCCTATCTGCTCGCCGATGGTATCGGCGTCGGCTATGGCGCACGAAGCTTTGCCGACGGGATCGACGCGGTCTATTTCGTGGCACAGGAAAATTATCCCGTCGAGTTCCTCGAGCTGGGCTACCCGATCCGCCTGCGCGAATACGGCGTGGTCTGCGACAGCGGCGGCGCGGGGCGCTTTCGCGGCGGCGTCGGCATCGCGCGCGAATACATGATCTTGGCCGATACATCCGTTATGGGCATCCGGATCGACGGGGTCGAAAACCCGCCCTGGGGTCAGGGCGGCGGCATGGGCGGCGGCGCGGGGCGGATAGTGGTCAATCCTGGTTTGCCGACCGAGCGCGTTTTGAAACCACTGTCGGATGGTAACCCGTTGATCAAGGGCGATATCCTGCGCATCGAAACCGGCGGCGGCGGGGGCCATGGCCACCCGCATGACAGGCCGGCGGACGAGGTGCTGGCCGATGTGTTGGGCGGCTACGTGAGCCAAGAGGCCGCCGCGCGGCTTTATGGTGTTGCCATCGAGGGCAGCGAAATCAACGCAAGCGAAACCAACCACCTTCGCTCGGTCCGCCCAGAAGTCAAAGCTTTTCATCGCAAGGAGTATGTCGATGTCCTCGATTGATTTGGCCCTCGCCGTCGATATCGGCGGCACATTTACCGACGTGGCTTTGCGCAATGGCACTACCGGCGAGGTCTGGCGCGCAAAGACGCCAAGCACCCCCGCCGACCCGTCCGAGGCGTTTCTGGACGGGATCCGCCGGGCGCTTCGCGACGCTGGC
>MDTB01208342.1_pt1 | contig 17444 bp, 19 predicted proteins | sample 811161 | NCBI WGS metagenome assembly MDTB01 (sample SAMN05326650, study PRJNA326480) | marine metagenome | isolation source: seawater | place: Mediterranean Sea | collected 2009
ATCATTTTGGATTTGAAGCTGCAGCATGGTACTGGCATTTTGTTGATGTAGTTTGGTTGTTTTTATTTGCAGCAATCTACGTTTGGGGAAGCTAATTTACTTGAGACACAAGTTTCTTTTCACAATTTTTGTTTCTTTTTTTATCTTACTTTTTCTCACCCTTGGATTTTGGCAGTTATACAGATTAAACTGGAAAAGTAATTTAATTGAAGAAATTAATTCTGCTCTTATGAGTACTCCAGTTGCATTCGAAACTAAAAAAATAAAAAATTTTCAAAAAATAGAATTTAAAGGAGATATTAATAATAAGAATTCAATTTATTTATATGGACTTAGTGATAATGGAGAGCCTGGTTTTAACATAATAAAAGAAATTGAAATCGAAGGGGAAAATTTTCTAATTAATCAGGGATGGATACCAAATGATTTAAAGAGTGAAGTTTTTGATCTTAAAAAAACAAAATATCTTGGTATTACAAAACAAAAACCTAAAAAAAATTATTTTAAACCTAATAATGATTTACCGAAAAATTATTGGTTTAAACTTGACGATATTGATTTAAAAAAATACACCGGGAAAACATTTTCACCTTTTATAATCTTTATTCAAAATGGAGAGCAAAAAGACTCTTTTCCAATACCAAAAAAGATTTCATCAGATCTGCCTAATAATCACCTCAAATACTCTTTAACATGGTTTTCTATAGCGATATCAATTCTTTTGATATATCTATATTTTAGAAAAAAAAATTATTAATGGAATATATAAGCACAAGAAACAATAATAATAAATTTTCCTTTAGCGAAATATTTCTCAAAGGTCTTGCTGAGGATGGAGGCCTTTTTATACCATCGAATATTGAAAAATTTGATGAGAGTAAGATCAACTCCTTGAAAAAATTAAGCTACATAGATTTAGCTACTGAAATTATTTATTTATACACTGGGAATTTTTTAAGTAAAAAAGATTTGAATGAAATTATTAAAAAATCATACTCTACGTTTAGAGAAAAAGATGTCGTAAAAATTGCTGTATTAAACCAAATCAAAATTTTAGAATTATTTCATGGACCAACTCTAGCCTTCAAAGATATCGCAATGCAGCTTATAGGCAATATGTATGAACATTTCTTAAAATCAAATAACAAGACAATAAATATAGTTGTTGCTACTTCTGGTGATACTGGCGCTGCAGCTATTGATGCAATTAAAGGAAAATCTAATTTAAATATATTTGTTCTACATCCAAATAATAAAATTTCATCAGTTCAAAGGAAAATAATGACTACTGTAGAAGAAGAAAATGTTTTCAATATTGCAATCGATGGAAACTTTGATGATTGTCAAAATATCGTAAAACAATTGTTTTCAGATCTTGAGTTTTCAAAGTCTATAAATATGTCAGGTGTTAATTCAATTAATTGGGCAAGAATTATTGCTCAAACAGTTTATTATTTTTATGCATATTTTAAATTAGGCAAAGAAACTATTTCTTTTTCAGTTCCAACGGGAAATTTTGGTGATGTTTTTGCAGGCTATCTTGCAAAAAAAATGGGATTACCTATTGATAAATTGATTGTTGCAACAAATGAAAATGATATTTTGCATAGAGCTATTACTAAAGGGGATTATGTTTCAAAAGAGGTTAAAGAAACATTGTCACCAAGCATGGATATTCAATTAGCAAGTAACTTTGAAAGATTAATTTATTATGTAAATAATTGTGACTCTAAAAAAACATCGGAGATTATGCAAAAAGTTAAGCAAAATTCTTATCAAATCGAAAAGAATAATTTAGACATAATTCAAAAGGATTTTTTATCTGAAAGCTGTAATGAAGAAGAAACTTTAGAGATTATCAAAAAAAATTATGAAGAAAATAACATAGTATTAGATCCACATACTGCCATCGGAGTAGGGGCTGCAAAAAAATTATCTTTAAATGATTGTGTAGTTTTATCAACTGCGCATCCATGTAAGTTCCCAGATGCTACAAATATTGCGATAAATAAACATGAAGAGTTACCCGAAGAACTTCAGCATGTGCTTAATAAAAAAGAAAATTTTCAAATATTAAAAAATAATACAGAAGAAGTAAAAAACTTTATTAAAATCAAAATTTTATAAATTAGCAGCTTCTTTAGCAATTAAATCAACTTCATTATTTAATTCATCGGTAGAGTGAGCCTTTACCCAATTCCAACTTATTTTAAATTCATTGGTTAAAATATCTAGCTCTGTCCAAAGATCTTTATTTTTAACTTCTCGTTTGTTTGCCGTCTTCCATCCATTTTTTTTCCAGTTATGGATCCACTCTGTTATTCCTGACTTTACGTATTTGGAATCTGTAAAAATTTGAACTTGGTTTCCTTTGGGAATTTTCTTTAAAGCTTCAATAGGAGCAAGTAACTCCATTCGATTGTTCGTAGTATTTTTTTTATTTCCTTTAATCCGAGTTTTTTCTCCGTTGTTAATAATTATTGCTGCCCATCCACCATTTCCTGGATTTTCTAAACAAGAACCATCAGTATAAATTTTAATCATTAAAATATTCTTCAAATTTTTTAATTGAATTATGGAACCTTAGTTTTTGTATATATTCTGAAGGATCCTTTTTTTTTATTAATATGTTTTTAGGAGTATTAATATAATCATACGCTCTAGTAGCCAAATATCTCAAGGCTGCTCCTTTACTAAGAATCTTAATACTCCTTTTTTCATCTAGTCTAAGTTTTCTAATACTTTCATAACCACTGAAAAGTTTACGAGCTTTTTTTTTATCAAATTTAAATCCATTTTTTTTTTTTGCTAAAACAGAGAGAATTTATACAAATTGCAAGTTCATAAGCCTGGAAATCGTAGGCTGAAAAATAAAAATCAATAAAACCCCCAAAGTCTTTTTTATTAAAAAAAATATTATCAATGAAAAGGTCTCCATGAATAATACTTTTTGGTAAATTTTTAGGCCAATTTTTTTTGATATCTACAAAATTCTCTTTCATCTCATTTTTAAGATTTTTAGGCAATCTTGAATTTTTTACATTAATTTTATTTATGAGATTAATTATTTTTAAAGGTGAAAAACTATTCTTTCTTTTCAAATTAATTTTTTTTAACTTTTTATGCATGAGACCAACTTTTTTACCTATAATAAATAAGTCTCTTTCTAAAAGTTTTTTTTTATCTGCTCCTCTAAGAAAAGAGACTAAACAAGCTTTTTTCCTCCTTAAATTAAATATGTATTTTCCAAATTTATTTTTTATCGGACTAGGACAGTTAACACCCTCTTTTGAGAGAGTATCCATTAACTTCATAAAATAAGGTAGGTCTTTATGATTAACTCTGTTCTCAAAGATTGTAAGAACGTATTTATTTTTTTTGGTATTAATAGTGTAATTTGTATTTTCTATTCCTTTTTTTATTCCTCTAAAACTTTGAATTTTTCCAAATTTAAAGATATTTTGAACATTAAAAATGTCAGCTTGATTTAACTTTGTGAATACAGCCATTAATTGAGTTTTCCTGGAACCTTAAAAATTATATTCTCTTTAACAATCTCTACTTCATTTATTTTAACATCAAATTTTGTTTTTATTTGTTTTATAAAATTTTCAACAACTACTTCCGGAGCTGACGCACCAGACGATATTCCAATTGTTGTACAATTTTTTATTTTTTCAAATGGTACTTGGCTTTCAGAATGTATAAGCTGTGAATTGGTGCAACCTGACTGCTGCGCTACCTCAACTAATCTTAGTGAATTAGAGGAGTTTCTGCTTCCTATAACAAAAAACATATCACACTGCTTTGCTATATTTTTGACAGCCATTTGTCTATTTGTTGTAGCATAGCAAATATCTTCTTTTGCTGGCTCTTTTATATCTGGGTATTTTTTTTTTTAAGCATCTACAATATTTTTTGTATCGTCCACTGATAGGGTGGTTTGAGTAACATAAGCTATTTTTTTTTTTGGTTTAATTTCGTAATTTTCTACATCTTTTACATTTTGTATTAAATCTATAGCTCCAACAGGCAACTGTCCCATAGTGCCAATTACTTCAGGGTGATTAATATGACCAATTAATACAATATGATATCCTGCTTTATTTAAGTTTTCCGCTTCCCTATGAACTTTTGAAACAAGAGGACATGTTGCATCTATAAATTCCATATTTTTATTTATGGCTTCAGCAGGAACAGCCTTAGGTACTCCATGGGCAGAAAATATAACTGGTCGTGATTTATCTTTTATTTCATTGAGCTCTTCAACAAATATAGCGCCAATTTTTTTTAAACTTTCAACAACGTGCTTGTTGTGAACTATCTCGTGTCTTACATAAACAGGAGAGCCGTATTTTTGAATACTTTTTTTTACTATTTCAATTGCTCGCTCTACACCTGCACAAAAACCTCTAGGAGCTGCTAACAAAATTTTAATTTTTTTATTTTTCATTTTTTTCTAATAAGTATTCAAGCAATATATGTGGAAAAGTCAAAGACGCCAAACCAATAAAAATCACTTTATAAATTGCTTCATCTAGCTCATAGTAATTTTTCAAAAAAATTAAGGAAATTATATACATTATTGAAGTAATAATAGTGAGTGGGAAAGCTTTCCTAAGAAATATTGGAAATCCTTTTTTTATATTGTTATTTATATTTTTTATTAAAGAAATTGAATGTCTTATAGAATGTAAAAAACAGAAATAAGTTGTAAATGCTATTATTGGGTTGAGGAAATAATTCAATATTAATATAGAAAAAAAATCCAAGAATAATATTGTTTTCAAGTCAAAATTTTTATTTTTAGATAAAACAATATTTGAAAAAAAACTGAAAAAAATTAACAAATATAAAATTTCATTATTAATTAAAATATTTTCTGAAATATCGAAATTTAAAGTTTTAAAAATAGATAAAGTTTCATGTTTATGAAATAAAAGTGGAGATGTTATTACAATAGAACCTTTAAAAAGATAAACTAACTCAAAATTTTTTTTTTATTAATAAACTCAGAATCTTCCTTTCCAAAATGAAAGGCAGCAACTATTAGAAATAAAAACAATAAAAACTTTGGAAATAAAAACCACAAATATATAGTTATTATACATACAAAAATGTATGCTAAATAAAAAATAGAAATAGATTCAAATCCTAAAATCTGAATTAATTTCTTGCCCTTAATATTATCTAAAGAACCATGCGATATGCCTATAATCAAAATCAAAAATAAACAAATAATTAAGAAGTTATTATTTCTTAAATACTCAAAAGCAGAGATAAAAATACTTAAATTAAAAAAAATTAAAGAGTGGAAGTAGTTAATTTTCATGGTTTTATTAGAGCTTTGATAAAAATCCATTTAGGCATTTTGAAAATAACAGACAAATCTTCGACAAAATTACTTTTGTTTGAAAGGAATTTTATTATTGTGCTTGGAGAGGAATTAAACATATTAAAAAATATTCCTGGCATTTTTTCAGGATATTTTTCTAAAACTTTTAAAAAAATCCTGTCTAAAAACTTATATTTTTTTTTTAATTCTAAATTGTTTCATATTTTTTAAATTATCAATATTAATTCTTATATATTTGCTATGTTCTTGAATATTTAAGAATGTGTAGCCTGTGCTTAATCTTGTCATACCACCAGCGGTACCAATATTTATAATATTTTTATCATTTGCATTTGATGGATAGAAAAGAGGGATAGCGCCTTGTTCTTTATAAACTATTTCGTAATTTTTGATTTTCAAATTTTTTTGTATATATTCATTTAATTGATTTTCATAATCCAATAGTGTTTTATCTGTCATTTTTGATAACCAAGTTGTTTCAATAAGAGCTTTATTTTTATCAAATGGCAAAGTATAAAAAAAATGAACGCTATTTTTTTGATCGCAATCAAAGTCCATTAAATTTATTATTTCTTTATCGAAAATATTATGTTTAGTTTTAATCTCAACTCCACAAAAGTGTTGCCAAATTTGGTCATCTTGATCTTTTATTATTGGAACACTATTGAAAATAAGTGCATTATTTGTATTAATTTTATCTATACTTTTGTAAAAACTAATATTTTTGTTTTCTTTCAATTTATTATTTATTTTTTCATAAAATAATCCACTATCTATACTTTGGTAGGGAAAATCATCACATTTTAAATGCTTAGATCCTGATAATGAATTTATAGAAAAATTTCTCCAAGTTTTCTTTACACAGTCTTCAAAATTGTGATTAAATACCTTCCAAAAAGACCAAGTTTTGTCTCTTTTATACTGATCCCTAGGCTCTATGATTGCTAAATTTTTATTTTCCAATTTATTGTGAGTATCTAGTTCATAGGCTAGAGACAAACCAGCACAACCCCCACCGACAATGATATAATCAAATTCTTTCATTTAAGTTTATTTGTTCATTAATCAAATTATGTTCATCTTTTCTTAAGTGATAAGTAGATTTTATAAATAATAACCTAATAAGATCTATAATGCATAGTAAAGTTTGATTGATTTTAGCAAAATTAGATACATAAATCTTTCCAGATTTTTTGTAATTTTCCATATTTTTTTTTTTTAATATTTTACAACCAATTTCTCTATAAACTCTTCTTGCAACCAATACTCCAAACCTATTTTTAAATGGTATATCTTTAATTGAATTAAATGAACTTTCATAAAAACTGTTAGCTAATTTTAATGTTTGTACAATACTTTCAAAATCTGGATTTATATAACTTCTGTTTCTTTTTTTATCTTCAATCACATCTCTAGCAATATTAGTTAATTGCATAGCTATACCCAAATCTATTGCGGCTTTAAGAGAGTCTTTTGATGTTACTTTTAAAATCTTAGCCATCATTAGGCCTACAGTTCCAGCTACTCTATAAGAATAAATGATTAAATCTTTTTTTGAAGTGAATTTTACCTCTTCTCTTAAATCAGTCTCAACTCCATCGAATAAGTCGAGTACTATATTTTGAGAAATAGCAAAATTTTCAATTAAGTTATATATTTTTTTTATTTCTAAATACTCAAAATTTTTATTCCTAAAGTTATCTTTAAATTTTTTAAAATTTTTAACTTTTAATTCTAATTTTAAATTTTGATCAACTATATCATCTAATGTTCTACAAAAATCATATAGATCAGAACTATTTTGATAAACTCTTTTAGGTAAAAAAAAACCAGCCCAATTAAATGATTTTGCATAGATTGACAAAAAGTTTTGTGTCATTATAAGATTTTTTCAAGAACTTTCGCAGAAGATAATACACCTGGAACACCAGCTCCAGGGTGAGTTCCAGCACCAACAAAATATAAACCATTACAAATTTCTGATTTATTGTGAAACCTGAAGTAAGCAGATTGAGTAAATTTAGGTTGTATAGAAAAACCTGATCCAAATTTGGTATTTAATTCTTTTTGAAAATAATCTGGAGTCAGATAAAAATCTTCAACAATATTTTTCCTTAGGTCAGGTAACAAATTATCTTCCATTTTATCAATGACTAAATTTTTTAACTTTTCACCCTCTACAGACCAATCTAATTTTGACTGATTGTTCGGAACAGGTACCAAAACATAAAAACAGTCGTGGTCTTTTGGTGCCATCGATTTATCAGTTGCAGTAGGTCTATGGAGATAGTAACTGATATCTGTATTTAGTTTTTTATTTTCAAAAATATCTAACAGATGTTCTTTATATTTATCACCAAATTTAATTGTATGATGGGCAACATTATTATAAATTTTTTTTGTACCAAAGTAATAAACAAATAACCCCATGGAATATTCCATTCTTTTCTTTTTCCATTTAAAAAAAGAACTTGATTTTTTGTTATCTAACAATTCTTCATAAACAGCAGGAGGGTCGGCATTACAAATGACATTATCTGCCTCAATTTTTTCTTGATTTTTGAGAGTAACACTTTTTATCTTGCCATTATCTAAATTAATTTTTGTTACCTCAGAACCTTTTAAAATTTTGATGTTCTCCTCTAACATTAGTTTTTCTAATGCCTTTATAATATTACCTGTTCCTCCCATTGAGTAATGAATACCCCACTTTTTTTCTAAGTATAAAATAAGTCCGTAAATAGAAGTTGTTGTAAAAGGATTTCCCCCAACAAGAAGAGGATGCATACTAAAGATTCGTCTAAGCCTTTCATCTTTTATGTAAGATGATACTAAAGAATAAACAGATTTATAACTTTTTAGATTAATTAAAGATGGAATTTGTTTAATCATAAAAGAAGGTTTATTAAAAGGGACATCAGCTAATTCTGAAAAGCCTTTATTAAAAATTTTTTTTGTAAACTTAACAAGATTTTCATAACCTTTTACATCCTCAGTATTAATTTTTTCAATTTGTTTTTTCATTAAGTTTTCGTCTCCAGAATAATCAAAACTCATTTTATCTTCAAAAATAAATCTATACCAAGTATCAAGAGATTTAATTTGAATATAATCCTCAGGTTTTTTTCCAAATAACTCGAATAATTCATAAATTAAATATGGTGCAGTTATAACGGTGGGTCCACCGTCAAAAATAAATTCTCCCTTACGAAACACCCTAGCTCTTCCTCCAAGGTCATTGTGTTTTTCAACTAGAGTAACATTATGTTTTTTTACTTTTAATCTTAATGCTGCTGCTATGCCGCCAAAACCAGAGCCTATTACTATTGAGTTCATTTATAAAATTTATATTATATTTAAAATTAACTAATTTATAAGCTAACTTTTTTTCAAAGAATTATTAGTATCTTCTAGATTTCTTTCAAAAAGTTTACTTAGTTTCTGTTTATCTACCGATGTACTAATTATTCTCTTTACTGACTCCACTGATAACTTGATAGATTTACTTTTGATATCTTTAATAGCAGCTTCTTTCATTTGATTTATCTTAATTTTTGTAGAGTTTTTTTTTTGTTCTGCTGATTTATGAAATTTTTCATTTAATTCAATAATAATTTGCTCACCTTCTTTTTTTGCTTGTTTAATTATCTTTTCTTTTTCAAGTTTTACTTTATCAAATTTATTTTCAGCATTTTCGAGTAATTTTTTAGTTTCCATTCTTAACTTTTCACTTTCATCTATCTCGTTTTTAATATCATTTATCATTTTTTCTAAGGACGAATTTAATTTATTTGGTATTTTAAAATAAAATAAGACACCTAAAAATATAACAAATGATACCGCTACCCAAAATGTTGCATCAAACACCATAGTATTTTTCCTTATCTTTTTTTGCTATGTCATCGACTATAGCCGAGATACTACTTTTATTGATTTCTTCACCCATTATGTGTTTAATGAGGTCAATAGATGTTTCTACAGCTATTAAATTAATTTTATTAATTGAGTTTTTTTTTAAATCATTTATCTCTTTTTCAACCAAGATAACCTCTTGATCTAAATCTTTTTCTAAACTTTCTTTTTTTTTATTAATTTCATTTGTTATATTTTTTTTGACGTCGTTAAAAATTTTTATAGCCTCTAATTTACTGTTTAATATTATCTCATCAAATTCTTTCAATTTTGACTCGCTATCTTTTCTTTGTTTTTCTGCCATCTCTATATTTTCTAATATTTGAGATTTTCTAGTTTCAATATTTTGACTAATTTTAGGAAGAATAAATTTGGACAGTATAAAATACATTCCTCCAAAAGTTAATATTAGCCAAAATACTTGTGAAAACCAAAATTCTGGATCTAGTTGGGGCATACCAGAACTCCCACTAGCTCCTCTTGCAATAAACACAAAGCTCAAAAGAATAAATGAATTTAAAAAAAATAATTTTTTTAACATTTATTTAAAAAGCAAATAAGATAATTAAAGCTACTACTAAGCCAAAAAGTCCAGTCGCTTCAGCTAAAGCAAAACCTAGTAAAAGATTTGGGAATTGCTTCTGTGCTGCTGAAGGATTTCTCATAGCTCCAGAAAGGTAATTACCAAAAATAATTCCTATTCCTACCCCAGCTCCTGCTAGCGCGATTGCCGCAAGTCCTGCTCCAATCATTTTTGCTGCTTCAAGTTCCATTTTTCCTCCTAATTGTTAATGGTGTAAGTTTAATGCATCATTAAGATAGATGCACGTTAATATTGCAAAAACATATGCTTGGAGAAATGCTACTAAAATCTCCAAACCAGTCAATGCAACTGAAAAGCCTAGTGGAAGCCATCCACCAACTATTCCAAGGCTTATAACAAAGCCTCCAAATACTTTCATCATCGTATGTCCTGCCATCATATTTGCAAATAATCTTACTGATAAACTTATCGGTCTACTTAAATATGAAATAATTTCAATAACTACAATTAGAGGCAATAGCACCACAGGTACTCCACTAGGGACAAATATTTTAAAAAAACCAACTCCATGTTTAATGAAACCAATAATTGTAACTCCTATAAATATGAACGCTGCCAAAACGAAAGTTACGATTATATGACTTGTTACGGTAAATGAATATGGAATCATACCAAACATATTGCAAAACAATACAAACATAAATAAGGAAAATATAAAAGAAAAATAAGGTTTAGCTTTTGATCCCGCTGTATCACTTATCATCTTTGAAACAAAAGAATAACTTAATTCAGCTAGTAACTGAAGCTTGTTAGGTATAATAGTTTTTTTTCTAGATCCGATATTGAAAATAATTAAAATAGCTACTGTACATATCACCATAAAAAGACTTGCGTTTGTAAAAGACAAATCAACATTACTGATCTTTATTTCTGGTCCAATTCTATATACATTAAATTGGTGCATTGGGTTTGATGCCATACTATTTTTTCCTTTGCATATTTCTTGCAGATCTAACTACATTTACTATTCCAGCAGCTACACCCATAAAGAAAAATATTAAAATTAATAAAGGTTTAGTACCAAACCAATTATCTAAAATAAACCCAATAATTGTCCCAACAATTACTGCAGCCAATAATTCAGTGCTTATTTTAAATGCATGCCCTATATTTGATGAAGATTTTTCATCATTTTTGATTTCAGATTTTCTTATTCTATCTTTTGCAAGTTTTAAGCGAGTTTTAAACTCATCCTTTTTCGACATATTATTATGCAACCATGCTTTCGGCTTTTTGCAAGTCAACAGCTACAATTTGACTAATTCCCTTCTCTGGCATTGTGACACCATATAATCTATCCATTTTAGACATTGTGAGAGCGTGGTGGGTTACAATTATAAACTTTGTAGATGTTATCTTTGTTAATTCATCTAGAAGATTGCAAAATCTTGTTACGTTAGCATCATCTAATGGTGCATCAACCTCATCCAAAACACATATAGGAGATGGGTTTGTTAAAAATACTGCAAATATTAAAGAGAGTGCCGTCAGAGCCTGCTCTCCACCTGATAATAAAGTAATAGATTGTAGCCTTTTGCCAGGTGGGCTTACTAATAGATCAAGACCAGCTTCTAGAGGATCTTCTGCATCAATTAATTCTAATTTTGCATTACCTCCATTAAATAACTTAGTATAAACTTCATTAAATTTACGATTTACTTTTCCAAAAGCGTCAAGAAGCCTTTCACGTCCTTTCTGGTTTAACTCGTTAATACTTTCTTTTAATTTTGATATAGCAGTAACTAAATCTTCTCTATCTTGTTCCATTTTTTTAATTTCAATTTTATATTTTGAAGTTTCTTCATCAGCTCTTAAATTTACAGAACCTAGTTTATCCCTAATTCTTTTTTTTGCATCTAACAATTCCTCTTGTTCAACAGAGTCTGGAAATTCATCCTCTCTTTCTAAATTTGAAAAATCTAATAAATTTTTTTCTGTCAAATTCAATTCCTCTTGAACCCTATCTAATAGATCGTCTTTTCTCTTTTTTAAACCTTCTACAGTAGCGCTAGAGCTCGCTTTCCTTTCTCGTATTTGAATTGAGTCCTCTTTAGTAATATTAAGTTTTTCTAGTAATTCATTTACTATAATATCAGTTTTTTTTATTATATCTTCGTCTGCCAACTTCTCTTGCTCTGATGATCTTAGACTTTGTGAAATCTCACCTCTCTTTTCCGCTTGAGATTGGGGTCTCTTTTCCAAATCATTTAATAATTGGTTAATTTTAGTTTTTCTCTCATTTAATTGATTAATCATTTTATCGGAGTTAATAAATAAGTTTCTCCAGCTTTCAATTTCTGAGTCGATTGATTTAATTCTCTCGCTTCTTTTGACAGATTCCTTTTTAATTGATTGATTTTTACTAAAACTGTCAGCATATTGATCTATGATTGTTTTAAAATTATCTAGCGCTAAAATAGCATCATTATTTTGTTGATTTTTAATTAAATCCTTAATTTTATCAATTTCAATACTAAGATTACTTTTTGTAGTATTTAAATCCTCGTTTGATTTTTTTTCTGTATCGTAATATTTAGAGTCGATTTCAATTAATTCTTTTTTTTCTTCTTTTAGTCTTTTTTCATTTGAAGTTGCATCTATTATTATACTTTTTTCCCTATCAATATCCTCATGAATCGTTGATAAAGCATTTTTTTGATTTTTGATCTCAAGTTTAACTCTTTCACTTTCATCGTCTAAACTTTTTAATTCTAAATTTAGTCTTTGAATTTTAGATAAACTTTGAATATTTTTTTCCTTAATAGGGTCAATTTTTTCTGACTCTTTTTTAACTTGTACATCAATTTCTTCAATTTTTTGGTTAAATTTTTTTAGTTCATTATCAGCTTCAGTGTTAATCTCATTTTCTATACTAATTTCTTTCTCCAGGTCTCTAAGTCTTAAATAAAAAAGTCCAGCCTCTATTTTTTTAATTTCTTCTGATATAATTTTGTATTTAGTAGCCTCTTCTGCTTGTTTTTCTAAATTGGCTAATTGTTTTTCTTGTTGTCTTCTTAATTCATCAGCACGTTTCAAATTATTTTCTGCTGCACTCAATCTTAATTCCGCTTCATGTCTTCTTACATGTAAACCTGAAATTCCAGCTGCTTCCTCCAAAATGGTTCTTCTGTCAGTAGGTTTAGCTGTAACCAAAGCTCCAATTTTGCCTTGGCTTATTATAGACGGTGAGTGGGCACCTGTAGACAAATCTGCAAAAAACATTTGAGCATCTTTTGCCCTTACTTCTTTTCCATTAATGTAAAATTTAGACCCTTTGTCCTTCTCAATTTTTCTTCTAATCGTGATTTCTTCAGTATCTTTATATTTAATATTTCCTTTATCATTTGATAAAGATATAAGAACTTCCGCGATATTTTTAGAAGGCTTGTTTGATGTACCTGAAAAAATAACATCTTCCATTCCTGATCCACGCATACTTTTTGCGGAGGTTTCTCCCATGCACCAACGTAACGACTCCACTATATTTGATTTTCCGCAGCCATTTGGTCCCACAATCCCTGTTAGACCTTTTTCAATTAAGAAATCAGTCTTTTCTGCAAAAGATTTAAAACCATTAAGTTGAATTTTTTTAAAATTCATGAAGTTTATTATAGCAGTTTTTCAATTTCTTTTTTCAAATTTTTGTAAGTTAAGGTTTTTTCAAATTTTTTTTGGTTTATGAATAACGTTGGGGTTGAATTAACTTTGTATTTTTTAACACCGATGACTCTATCATCTAAAATATGATTCTCTAAATTTTGATCATTAATACATTTTTCAAAGTTTAGGTCTAAATTATTTTTTTTGATTATTTCACTTAAGTTTGAATTAATATCCTCTAGTTTTTTACCAACAATCCACTTTTCTTGATTTTGGAATAAAAGATGTAATATTTTTAAGTCTCCATCATTTTTACAATGTGCAATTTTTGATGCATTTAATGCTGCTAGATCAAGGGGGAAACTTTTAAATGTTATTTTTATTTTATTTGTTTGTATGAAATCTTTTTTTAAATTTGGGAGAATCTTTTTATGAAAGCTGGCACAATGAGAGCATGTAAGAGACTCAAATACTATAATTTGTACTTTCGCATTTTTATTTCCAATTGTAATAGGAACAACTTTTGTTTCTGAATTCGCAGAAAAACAGATAATAAATAATAAAATAATTATAGGAAAAATTTTTTTCATTTAATTTTAATGTTTTTACTTAATTTTAATAAAGACTTTCTTATCTTTTCATTCTTGATATTTTTAATCTTACTAAAAAATTTATTACTATTATCTTTAATCATATTTTTTTTAAATGACAAGTCTTCATCTTCAAATTGTATTATTTTAATACCCCCACATATATCTTCACCAAAAAAAGTATTTATTTTAGAAATAATTTTCTTTTTTTCATATTCTACCTCTACCTCTTTACCTCTTTTTACAAAAATTAAAAGCTGACTATTTTTTAACTGATTTTTACTTTTAAATGATTTTGGGAAACAAATATCAAATAAGTCTTCTCCCACTATATATTTCCAGTTATCTAGAATTTTTGAAAATACATGGCCCTTTTTTGTAATTACTCTTTTAACCTTTAGAGGTAAAGTGTCTTTAAAAGATCTTAATCCTTGAATGAATTTATTTCTTTGCTTAGTATTATTCCAAGATTTCATATGAAAAATAATATTATACCAAAAAAAATTTTAGAATGGTACGATAATAATAAAAGAATTCTACCTTGGAGAAAAAACAATTCTAGGCAACAAAAATTTTATTATACGTTAGTTAGCGAGTTTATGTTGCAACAAACTCAAGTTTCAACTGTTATTCCGTATTTTGAAAAATTTGTGCAAAAAATTCCCAACCTTAAAAAATTGTCTGAAATAAACGATCAATTATTAATGAAATTGTGGGAAGGACTGGGTTATTATTCAAGAGCTAGAAATCTAAAAAAATCTTCAATAATTATTATAGATAGATTTAAAGGAATTTTACCCTCTAATTTTAACGATCTTAAATCTTTACCTGGAGTTGGTGATTATACTTCTACAGCAATTATGGCTATTGCTTTCAATCAAAAATTTATTCCCTTAGATGGAAATGTTGAAAGAGTTCTTAAAAGAGTTTTGTTTCTGAGAAGTAAAGAAGATATTTCAAAAAAAAATATGCAAATTTCAAAAAATTTTTTTGGTTTATCAGAAAGGGCAAGTGATTATGCGCAGGCTATTATGGAATTAGGTGCTTTAGTATGCAAACCTACTTCTCCGTTATGTGAGGCGTGCCCGATAAATAGAAACTGCATTTCATACAAACGTAAAGATTTTTCTTTAATAAAAAGAATAAAAAAAACTAAGACCAAATATTTTGAGGCAAATATTTATATAAATGAAAATAAAATGTTATTAATTAAAAATGATAAATTCAAATTTCTTAAGAATTTATTAATTTTTCCAATGAATGAAATAGATAAGGCAAAATTTAATTCTTCACCTAAAACAAAAACAAAAATTAAAATATCTAATATTGATATGAATATTGTAATTAATAAAAATAAGATTAAAACAACAAATAAGGGTGTAATTTTAAATCGAAGAAATATAGGAAGAGAAGCAATACCATCTTTTACAAAAAAACTATTTAGAGTAGCTTTAAGTAATGTATGAAAAAAATAGGAATTATCGGAGCAGGAATATCAGGATTATATATAGCTAATCTTTTCAAGAAAAAATCCAAATATCGAATATCAATTTTCGATAAGAAAAATTCACTTAATTTAGACGCGGGGTATGGTGTGCAATTATCTGTAAATAGCGTTAAGCTTTTAAATGAAATTGGATTTAATAAATTACAAAAAGATGAGAAATTTAACCCAGAAAAAATAAATTTTTACTCAAAAAAAGATCAAGATAAAATATGCGAATTAGATATATCAAAATTTAATTTAAATGATTGTAAATATACTACTTTGAAAAGATCTTCACTTATCAATTTTTTAAAAAAGGATTTAGAAGATTTAATCAAAATCAATTATAGTGCCTCGAAAATAGAACAAGAGAATCAAAAAATACGACTTACTTTTGAAAATAACGAATCCTATGAATGTGATCATTTAATTATTTCTGATGGGGTTTTTTCAAAAAGTAAAAATCTTGTTTCAAATAATCAAATTTTACCAAAATACAATAATACTTTAGCCATACGGGGAATGATACCCGCTAAATCAAACATTATTGATAAAAAGAATATTTTGTTATTTTTAGGTTCTGATTTTCACCATGTAATTTATCCAGTTGCTCCAGAAGCGGATTTAAATTTAATAGCTATAATGAAATATAAGCTTTCAGCTGCAGAACAAAAAAACTACTCATTATTTAACGATCAATCTTTCATACAAAAAATTTTGGAAAGAATTCCCTCTGAAAATAAAGATTTTTTTAATAATTTAAAAGAGTTAAAAATATTTCCGGTGTTTGTCAGTGACGATTTTTTTAAAGTAAAAAATAAGAACATTCATTTAATAGGAGATGCTTTTTTTGCTTTTCCGCCATCATTTGCTCAAGGAGCATCTCAGTCGATAGAGGGTGCGCATGAACTATTTGAAAGTATAGAAAATAATTCCAATACTAATTTTTTTAATAATAGAGTTAATAAAACAAAAATGGTTAACAATAGATCAAAATTGAATCAGTTTGCTTTTCATTTATCAAATCCTTTAATTGTATTTTTTAGAAATATTTTTTTAAAAACATTGGTGAAAAATAAAAAGTTTTTAGAAAGTTATTTGGGTAAAATTTATAGATAACTTTTCGACAGGAATTTCTGTCTTAAATTATCTATTGGTACGAAAGTATTTCCTAATTCACAATACCAATAAGTCCATCCGTTACAACTTTCTGAACCTAAGATTGAAGCTGCAACCTTATGAATTGAACCTTCAGTTTGAGCGTGTTTGATACTCCCATCTGCCATGATTCTTGCACTAACTTTCTTTTTATTATCAAAAATAGTGGTGCCTGGTTTAATTATTCCTAATTCAACTAATGAACCGAAAGGTATTCTTGGTTTTGATCTATTATTCTGAATAGTGTCTAAATAATCATCTTCAATAGGTTTTGTTTTCTTTAATCTTTTTTCGGAAGCTTTAAAATAAGCCTTTTCTTTTTCTATACCGTAGTAATTTCTACTTAATTTTTTTGCAACTGTTGCTGTAGTTCCTGATCCTAAAAAAGGATCTAAAACTAAATCATTTTTATTTGAGGTTGCTAATAAAATTCTGTGGAGTAAAGCTTCTGGTTTTTGTGTAGAGTGCACTTTCTTTCCATTTCTTTTTAAACGCTCAGTTCCATTACAAATGGGCAAATCCCAATTAGATCTCATTTGCAAATCGTCATTTAAACATTTTAATGATTGGTAATTAAAAGTATATTTTGATTTTTCTGATTTTGAAGCCCAGATCAAAGTTTCATGAGCGTTAGTAAATCTTGTTCCTCTAAAATTTGGCATTGGATTTTTTTTGTTCCAAATTACATCGTTTAATATCCAAAAACCTAAATTTTGAATGGCTGTACCAACTCTAAAT
>MDTB01175681.1_pt1 | contig 17443 bp, 17 predicted proteins | sample 811161 | NCBI WGS metagenome assembly MDTB01 (sample SAMN05326650, study PRJNA326480) | marine metagenome | isolation source: seawater | place: Mediterranean Sea | collected 2009
CTTTGGACTCAAAGCCTGTCCAAGAACCCTCTAACCAATCTGCTTTGTTAGGTTTATAATTTTTTCCTATTTCTAAATCTTTTTCTAGTTTTTCTGACCATTCCTCCCAAAGATTATCAACTGCACTTCTATCAAGTACTTTTTCATCAATTAGTTTGCTAGCATAAATCTCTCTAGTTGTTGGGTGACTTCTAATTTTTTCATACATTAAAGGTTGAGTAAACGCAGGTTCATCACTTTCATTATGCCCCTGTCTTCTATAACAAAACATATCTATCACAACATCTTTATTAAACTTTTGCCTAAACTCTGTAGCTATTCTAGCAGCATACACTACTGCTTCAGGATCATCTCCATTTACATGAAAGATTGGGGCTTCAACCATTAATGCAACATCCGAACAATATGGGCCAGACCTTGAAAAAGTTGGACTAGTTGTAAACCCAATCTGGTTATTTACTATAAAATGTATAGTACCTCCAGTTTTGTATCCTTTAAGTCCTGATAAATCTAATGTTTCAGGCACCAAGCCTTGGCCAGAAAAAGCAGCATCTCCATGCATCAATAATCCTACTACTTTTTTTCTATCAACATCATTTTTCTGATCTTGTTTTGCTCTAACTTTTCCTACAACTACTGGATTTACTGCCTCCAGATGAGAAGGGTTAGCAGTTAAAGATAAATGAACATTTATGTTTTCAAATACTCTATCAGAAGAAGTTCCTAAATGATATTTTACATCACCAGAACCTTGTACATCATCAGGGTTTGATGCATTTCCTTGAAATTCAGAAAAAATAGCTGAAAAAGGCTTTCCCATAAAATTTGCTAAAACATTTAATCGTCCTCTATGAGGCATTCCTAATACTACTTCTTCGATACCATTTTTCCCACCGTATTTAAGTATTTGCTCTAGGGCAGGAATAAGTGATTCTCCTCCTTCTAAACCAAATCTTTTAGTACCAGTATATTTTTTGTCTAAGAAAGTTTCAAAAAATTCAGCTGCAGTAAGTCTTTCTAAAATGGCTTTTTTTCCCTTATCTGTAAATATTTCTTCTGGTTTTATATTTTCTATTTTATCCATGATCCAGTCTCTTTGCTCTTTATCTTGAATATGCATAAACTGTGTGCCTATTTTTCCACAGTAATATTTCTCCAGTATCTTTATTAATTCATCTAGCCTAATCTCATTAATACCAAATACTCCGTCTACAAAAACTTCTTTTTCCAACTCAGTATCTGTTAATCCATAAGTTTTAGGGTCTAAATCAGGTATATATTTTTTTTCAGTTAAATTAAGTGGATCTAAATCAGCCTTAAGATGACCTGCTATTCTGTAAGCTCTTATTAGTAGTCTGGCTCTAAGGGAATTAGTGGTATATTCATTTTCCGGATAGTCTTGTTTAATATATTTTTTATTCTGATTAGTTTGATGTTCATCATGAAAACTATTATTTTTTAAAAAATCGGCTGCTTCACTATCTAAGTCCTCAAAAAATATTCTCCATTTTGCATCTAAATCTTTAGGCTGTTTTAGAAAAATCTGATAATAGTTTTTGATAATATTTAGATTAGATTGCTGTGTCACTATCTCCTCATTTCAACAACTCATGAAGAGTTTGTCCCATTAAAGCGGGCGATAAAGAGATTTTTACATCTGCTGATTTTAGTGCTTCAATTTTATCTTCTGCTGTTCCCTTACCTCCGGCTATTATTGCTCCAGCATGACCCATTCTTTTCCCTTTTGGAGCTGTTAATCCTGCTATAAATGCTACCATAGGTTTTTTTATTTTAGATTTTTTTATAAAATCTGCAGCATCTTCCTCTGCATTACCGCCTATTTCTCCTATCATAATAATTGAACTAGTATCATTATCCTGTAAAAAAAGATCAATGACATCTATAAAGTTTGTACCTGGAATAGGGTCTCCTCCTATGCCTATACAGGAAGATTGCCCGAGCCCAATTTGCGAAGTTTGATATACAGCCTCATAAGTTAGAGTTCCAGATTTAGATACTATTCCTACGTTTCCTTTTGAATGAATATGTCCTGGCATAATTCCAATTTTACATTCTTCAGGAGTAATTACGCCTGGACAGTTAGGGCCAACTAACCTACTTTTTGAAATTAATAACTTATTATAAACTTTAGTCATATCATGTTGAGGAATTCCTTCAGTAATACAAACTATAAGTTCTATTTCAGCATCTATAGCTTCTAAAATTGCATCTGCAGCAAATGGCGGAGGAACGTAAATCACAGTGGCATTAGCTCCAGTTTTTTCTTTAGCTTCTAAAACTGTATTAAATACAGGTAATCCTAAATGTGTGTCTCCTCCCCTATTAGGAGTTACACCTCCCACTAAATTGGTTCCATATTTTATTGCCTGCTCAGAATGAAAAGTTCCTTGAGATCCTGTAAATCCCTGACAAATAACTTTAGTAGTTTTATTTATTAATATTGACATTATTATTTAATTTCCCTCTACTACTTTAACTATTTTTTCAGCAGCCTCCTCTAAATCTGAAGCAGCGATAATATCTAAATTAGAATCCTTCAAGATTTTTTTTCCCTCCTCTACATTTGTTCCTTCCAACCTTACCACAAGAGGTTTTTCTAGCTTTATTTCTTTTGCAGCTTCAACAATACCCTCTGCAATAATATCACACCTCATTATTCCACCAAAAATATTAACTAATATTGCTTCTACATCTTTATCAGAGATAATTATTTGAAATGCCCCTTTAACCTTTTCTTTAGAAGCTCCTCCTCCAACATCAAGAAAATTAGCAGGAGAGGAACCTTTTAATTTTATGATATCCATAGTAGCCATTGCTAAACCAGCACCATTAACCATACAACCAATTTTTCCATCAAGCTTAACATAGCTAAGGTCATATTTCTCAGCCTCCAGTTCTTTAGGATCTTCTTCTGTTTCATCAAGCAATTCTTTTAAATCTTGATTTCTGAAAAGAGCATTATCATCAATATTAACTTTAGCATCTAATGCCATGATTTCATTTTTATTAGTCAAAATTAAAGGATTAATTTCGACTAAAGTGAAATCTTTTTCTCTTGCTATTTTTGATAGCAAATGCACTTGTTTAGAAAAACTTTTGAATGCTTCCTTTGGAATAAATAAATTAAATCCTAATTGTCTTATTTGATAATCTTTAATTCCTTCTGAAGGGTCTATTAAAACCTTAAATATTTTTTCTGGTGTTTCTTCTGCAACTTTCTCAATATCCATTCCTCCTTCCGTTGAAGCCATCATTACAAACTTACCCTCGGACCTATCAAGAACTATTCCTAAATAAAATTCTTTTTTAATTTCACATGCTTGTTCAATATAAACTTTAAGAACTTTTTTTCCTTTCGGCCCTGTTTGCGGAGTTACTAAGTTCATACCTATAATAGAATCAGACAAATCTTTTACTTCTTCTAAAGAGTTAGCAATTTTTATACCACCACCTTTACCTCTTCCACCTGCATGAATTTGAGCTTTAACAACCCACTTTTCAGAATTAATTTTTTTTGCTATCTCTACTGCCTCTTCAGCAGTAAAAGCAATATATCCATCAAGAATACTTAACCCATACTCTCTAAATAAATTTTTGGCTTGATACTCGTGAATATTCATTATCAGATATTTTTTTTAATTTTTTTTACAATATTAATTAGATTTTTAACTGATTTTACCGATTTGACAAACATTTTCTTTTCTTCTGGATTCAGTTTTACTTCAATAATTTTTTCTACTCCTCTTTTGCCTATTATTACAGGCACTCCTACATAAAAATTTTTAACTCCATATTCACCTCTTAAAAATGCGGCACTAGGCAGTATTCTTTTTTTATCTTTTAAATATGACTCTGCCATTTCTAATGCAGATGCTGCAGGCGCATAAAATGCAGATCCTGTTTTCAATAAACTAACTATTTCTCCACCACCTGTTCTAGTTCTATCAACAATTTTTTTAATACTATTATTGTCTATTAATTTCATTTTGACTAAATCTGGAAGGGGAATACCTCCTACGCTGGAAAACCTTACTAAAGGAACCATAGTATCACCATGCCCTCCTAAAACAAATGCAGATACATCTTCTACAGAAACTTTCATATGATGTGCTATAAAATATCTAAATCTTGCACTGTCTAAGACTCCTGCCATACCAACTACCATTTGATGAGGAAGTCCTGAAAACTCTCTTAATGCCCAAACCATTGCATCTAATGGATTAGTTATGCATATAACAAATGCCCTAGGGCTATATTTTTTTATAGCCTCACCTACACTTTTCATAACCTTTAAATTTATTTCTATTAAATCGTCTCTAGACATTCCTGGCTTTCTGGGAGAACCAGCAGTAACTATTATTACATCAGAATTCTTAATTTGGGCAAAGCTATTTGTCCCATTAAAATTAATATCAAAGCCCTCTACTGGTGAAGACTGTGCAATATCTAAACTTTTACCTTGAGGAATGCCTTTTGCAATATCTACTAGAACCACATCTGCAAGTTCTTTGATGCCTATTAGGTGAGCTAAAGTACCACCTATATTTCCAGCACCAATTAAACTAATTTTTTTTCTATCCACTTTTTTCTCCCGTTTTTAGTTTTTCCATTCTTTTGAAGTCATTTCTTTTATTCTAGAGGCTGTTCTAAGAAATGGAAGTTCTTTATTTTTTTCCAATAAAAAAATTTTTTCTATTTTTTGCTCAGCTCTAATTACTAGCCTATTTTTTTTTTCATACATGATATCAATTAAAGTTATAAACCTTCTTGCTTCATTAAACATACTCTTGTTTAAAATAGGAATCTTATCTATAAAGAACCATTCAAAAGCCTTAGATATTGAAATATAATCATTAGGGGAAAATCTGTAGGAACAAAGAAATTTAAAATCAGATACAACTATTCTATCTAGTGTTTTTTCAAAAACTAAATCTCTACCTAGAGATTTTATTTTTGTAACTTTAAATTCATTTTTACTTTTAAGTGAGTTTAAAAAATTATGGAAAGTATTTTGTGAACCCTTATCTAAAGGATAACAATAATAAAAATTCTTAAAGTTTTTTTTTGACTTTGACCTTAGATCAAGATTGTTTTCAATATTAATCAAAGACATTTTATTTTCTATAATATCAATAAACGGAATAAACTGATCTCTCTGCAGCCCATGTTTATATAAATCTCTTGGAATAAAATTAGAAGTTATAATAAAACAAATATTTTTTTCTAATAATGCTTTAAATAATTTAGAAACTATCATAGCATCAGCTATATCTATTATTTCTAACTCATCAAAACAAATTAACTTATATTTTTTTGATATTTGTATGGCAATTTTATCTAATGGATTTTTAGCATTTATTTTTCTAAGTGAATTTATTTGTTTATGCACCATAGACATAAACTCCTGAAAATGAAGTCTTAAGATATATTCATTTAGTTTATTTTCTTTAATAAATTTTAAAAAAATAGTAGCAATATAAGTTTTTCCGCCTCCAGGAAGACCGAATATATAAGTGCTGGACATATTATTTTTTTTAAATCTAGAGAAAAAATTTTTGGAAGAAAAAACTAGTTGAAAAACTTTGTTTAATCTATTAACTAACTCAAATTGAAACTCATGCGACTCAATTTTTTTTTTTTCTACTGCATCATTGTAGTAACCTAGAAAGTTTTTTTTAGCCATATATTTATCCTAGTGTCGGCATTTTAAACTCCGCTCCTTGCCTAAGCCCTTGTGGCCATTTAGAAGTCACTGTCTTAATTTTAGTATAAAATCTTACAGCCTCCATTCCGTATGCATTATGTCCTCCGAAAATAGAATTCTTCCATCCTCCAAAGCTGTAGTATGCAACAGGAACAGGTATAGGAATATTTACTCCTACCATGCCAATATTTGCTTCATTTGAAAAATCTCTTGCTGTATCTCCGTCCCTAGTAAAAATAGAACATCCATTTCCATAAGGATTATTTTTAACTAGATTTAGTGCTTGTTCATAATTTTCTGCCCTTACTATACTTAAGACCGGTCCAAAAATCTCTTCCTTATATATATTCATATTAGTTTTTACATTATCAAACAAACATGGGCCTATAAAATATCCATTTTCATAACCTTGAAGTTTTATATCTCTGCCATCTATTAGTAAATCAGCTCCATCTGCAACTCCGCTATCTACTAAAGACTTTATTCTTTCTAAGGCTTGTTTGCTTACTACTGGTCCCATTTCTGACAATTTGTCATTATAAGGACCTACTTTAATTTTATTTATTTTTGGAGTAATACTTTTTATTAGGTCATCAGCAATATTTCCAACTGCAACTGCTACGGATATGGCCATGCATCTCTCTCCTGCTGAACCATATGCTGCGCCTATCAAAGCATCAGACGCTTGTTCCACATCAGCATCAGGCATCACTACCATGTGATTTTTTGCACTTCCTAAAGCCTGTACCCTTTTATTAAAACAAGCTGACTTTTCATAAATATAAGATGCTACCTTGCTAGAACCTACAAAGCTTATTGAAGAAATATTTTGATTTTCTATTAAAGCATCAACTACTTCTTTATCACCATTAATAACATTTACAAGTCCTTTTGGTGCACCAGCTTCTTCATATAACTCTACTAATTTTAAAGTGCTAGAAGGAACTCTTTCTGATGGTTTTAATATAAACGCATTACCACATGCTGTTGATAATGGAAACATCCATAGCGGAATCATAACTGGAAAATTAAAAGGAGTAATTCCAACACAAATCCCTAATGGTTGTTTCATAGAAAAAGTGTCTATGCCTGTACCAACTTGGCTAGAGAACTCTCCTTTTAATAAATTAGGAATACTGCATGCATATTCTACTACCTCTAACCCTCTTTGAAGAGACCCTTTAGCATCATCAATTGTCTTTCCATGTTCTTTAGACACTAACTCTGCTATAGTATTAGAGTTATCTTCTAAGAGCTTCTTATAATTAAACATAATACTTGCTCTTTTTGCAGGAGTAGTTTTACTCCAGCTTTCTAAAGCCTTTAGTGAATTTTCAACTGCTACATTGACAACATTTTTGTTGCCTAATTGTACTTTAGTTATAACTTCTCCTGTAGCTGGATTAAAAATATCTGAGGTTCTATCACCCTCATCATAATCTTTTCCGTTTATGTAATGTTTAATAATTTTCATAATAACCTTACTAAAAATCTAAAAATAAAAATAAAACATAAATTAAATAAGAAATCAATAACACTACTAAGAAAGGTCTATTTATTATTTTACTAAAAATGGTAAAAATTAAAAAAATTATTGATGATAAAATTAAAAAAAATATATCAACGTATGATAAAGTATCAGCAATCTCAATCGTTGCTAAAATAGATGCAACACCAGTAATTCCTAAAATGTTAAATAAATTTGATCCTAAAATAGCACCTAATATAAAATTTACCTGCCCTCTGTAGGCAGCAATCATAGAAGTTGCTACTTCAGGAATAGAAGTACCAACTGCAACCAATGTCAAACCTATAACTGTTTGACTAATTCCCAAAAATTGAGCAGTACTAACTGCTCCACGAATTAGAATTTCAGCACCTATTACAATGCCAAAAATACCAGCTATTGAAAAAGAAGCTGCTTTAAAAGCAGACAAGTTAACCTCTTCCTCATTGCTAAGGTCGACCTTTCTCTTATCACTTTTAACTTCATAAATAATTATCAAAATATAGGAAATTAAAATTATTAATGACAAAACTCCATATATTAATTCAAAGTTTTTTCCAAGAATAACCATTGTTGAAAAAACTACGGTGATTGCGAAAAGAAACAAACTATCTTTTTTTTTTACATCAGATTTTTTTGAAATTTTAATTAAAAAAGCCAAAGGTATTGCAAATAATATATTAGCAATATTTGAGCCTACAATATTACCTAATGTAATACCTTGTAAACCTTTTAATGCTGAGTTTACTGAAATAGCAAGTTCTGGAGCAGATGTTCCAAAAGCAACTAAAGTTAAAGCTATAATAAATGGTTGTACTTTAAGGTGTTTGGCCAATGCAACTGACCCGGTGACAAGATACTCTCCACTAAAGTATAGTATTAATATTCCTATTAAGAGGTAAATTAGCCCAATCAATTTCTAGCCAGAATTTTTTTCTTTATATTAGAAATTGCTTTAGCAGGATTTAAACCTTTAGGACATGTTTTGGTACAATTCATAATTGTATGACATCTATATAATTTGAATGAGTCTTGCAATTTATCTAACCTTTCATCCGTTGCCTCATCTCTGCTGTCTGCTATCCATCTCCAAGCCTGCAATAATATAGCTGGCCCCAAATACTTATCTCCATTCCACCAATAACTAGGACAACTAGTGGAACAGCAAAAACACATGATACATTCATAAAGTCCGTCTAAGTCTTCTCTATCTCTTGGTGTCTGACTTCTCTCTCTATCTCCATCATACTCATTTTTAGTTTTAAGCCAAGGCTCAATAGAATTGTATTGTTCATAAACACCTGAAAGATCAGGAACTAAATCTTTTATTACAGGCATATGTGGAAGTGGATAAATTTTAATTGGTCCCTTAACATCTGATATATACTTTGTACAAGCTAAAGTATTTGTTCCATCTATATTCATTGCACAGCTTCCGCAGACGCCTTCGCGACAAGAGCGTCTGAAAGTTACAGTAGCATCAATTTTATTTTTAATGTTAATAAGAGCATCTAAAACCATTGGTCCACAATCGCTCACATCTAATTCATATCTATCAACTCTAGGGTTTTCTTTAGTATCAGGGTTATACCTATAAATAAGAAAGACTTTTTTATTTTTAGCTTTTTCTTTTAATTGAAAATTTTTTCCTTCTTTAATTCTAGAATTTTTAGGAAGCAAAAGCTCGACCATAATACCTCCCTAATACACTCTTGCCTTAGGAGGAAATGATTGCACTTCATTTGACATAGCTCTTAAAGTAACAGGCCTAGTTCCTAATTTTGTTTTTTTATCCTTTAACCATGCAAGGGAATGAAATAGCCAATCTTGATCATTCCTTTCTCTGTAGTCGTCTCTTGCATGAGCTCCTCTACTTTCTTTTCTATTTTCTGCAGACTTTACTGTAACAACAGCTTGTTGTATTAAATTTTCAAGTTCTATAGTTTCCAGTAAGTCAGTATTCCAAATGAGGGATTTATCAGAAATTTTAACATTTGATATTTTATCCAATATCTCATCCATTTTCTTAGAACCTTTTTGAAGTCCTTCCCCAGTTCTGAAAACAGCACAATGACTTTGCATAGTTTTTTGCATATCTAGTCTAAGTTTAGAAGGCAAAATATCTCCTTTGGAATGTAATAACTTATCAAACCTATCTATGGCAAAATCTTCAGACCCTTTTTTAGAAGGCACAGCCTTTCCATTTGGTTTCATTTCTTTTCCTATATGCTGAGCTACACTTCTTCCAAAAACTACCAAATCTAGTAAAGAGTTAGATCCTAATCTATTTGCTCCATGAACAGAAACACAGGCGGCCTCACCTATAGCATATAAATTTGGTATAATGGTATCATTTTTTCCATCTGTATTTGTCACAACCTCTCCCGTAAACTTCGCAGGGATTCCACCCATGTTATAATGACAAGTAGGAATTACTGGTATCGGCTCCTTGTTAACATCAACTCCTGCAAATATTTTTGCAGTTTCTGCTATTCCTGGAAGTCTTTTAGAAATAACTTTAGAATCCAGGTGATTTAAATGCAAAAATATGTGATCTTTTTCTTTTCCTACTCCTCTACCTTCTGTGATTTCTATAGTCATTGACCTAGCTACTACATCTCTTGACGCTAAATCCTTTGCATTTGGAGCATATCTTTCCATAAATCTTTCGCCTTCACTATTAGTTAAATACCCTCCTTCACCTCTAGTACCCTCTGTAATTAAACAACCAGCTCCATATATACCAGTAGGGTGAAATTGAACAAACTCCATATCTTGCAAAGGTATTCCTGCTCTTAAAGCCATAGCATTTCCGTCTCCTGTACAAGTATGAGCTGAGGTAGCCGAAAAATATACTCGACCATAGCCTCCAGTAGCAAGAATAACTTTCTTAGCATTAAACTTATGCAAGCATCCATCTTCTAGAGACCATGCAACTACTCCCTGACAGCCATTTTGATCATCCATTATCAAATCTAACGCAAAATATTCTATGAAAAACTTAGCCTTATTTTTTAATGATTGTTGATACAGTGTGTGTAAAATAGCATGCCCTGTTCTGTCAGCTGCTGAACAGGTTCTGTTAGCTGGCGGACCATCACCAAATTCAGTAGTCATTCCTCCAAAGGGCCTTTGATAAATTTTTCCTTCATCTGTTCTAGAAAAAGGAACTCCATAATGTTCTAACTCTACTACTGCTGGTATTGCCTCCCTACACATATATTCTATAGCATCTTGATCTCCTAACCAATCAGACCCTTTGACAGTATCATACATATGCCATTTCCAGCTATCATCACTCATATTTCCTAAAGCTGCACTAATACCACCTTGAGCAGCTACAGTATGACTTCTTGTAGGAAATACTTTTGTTAAACATGCGACTGACAAGTTATTTTCTACAAGGCCTAAGGTAGCCCTTAATCCTGCACCACCTGCACCTACTACAATTACATCATAGTTGTGTTCGGTTATATTATAAGCTTTTTTAAACATTGTTACCTAAAGATAAAATTAATATAACTATTACTATAACTACGGCTAAAATCAAACACAAGATTTCTATAAAACTCAATAATAATTTTTTAGTCTTTAAATTATGTATATAGTCTTCTATTACAACAGTTAATCCTAATCTAAGATGAAATATAGCTGTTAGTAAAAACATACTTAATAAAAAACTATTAGTATAATTTTTAAACCATATAATTTTACTGCTATAATCTTTATACAAAAAATCTTTAAACGTAAACAAAAACCAGCATACTAAGGGAATAAGCACTAGAGCAGATATTTTTTGTAAAATCCAATGGTTTAAGGCTAAATTACTCTCTTTTTGACTTTCAGCTTTTTGTTTTTTAGTAATATTCATACCTACTTAATTAAAATGTAAGAGGCTAAAATTGCAGTAAAAAAAATAATAATGACGCCTGAATAATGAACGTTTCTTATTTCGAAACCGTAACCAAAGTCCCAAATAATGTGCCTAATCCCATTCAGTAAATGATAACTAAGAGATAACACATAAAAAAATAAAAAAGCTCTTCCTATTAATGAGTGAGCAAATAACATGAAGTATTGATGAATATTATCTCCCATAAGAAGGCACAGTAAAAGAAAAATTATAACTAACAAGCCTACTGATTGAAAAACTCCAGACAATCTATGTGATATAGATAAGATAGAGGTAATTTGTGGTTTATAAATTGACAAATGAGGAGAGATAGGACGATTCTTATTTTTCATATTTTATACCTTTCCTAATTTTATTAACGATTCAGCAATTTGAACAGAATTTAAAGCGGCACCTTTTAATAAGTTATCAGAAACAACCCAAAAGTTAAATCCATTTTCTTTTGAAAGGTCTTTTCTAAGCCTTGAAATATACACTGCATCATGTCCAGAACTATCAATTGGTGTGTGATATTCATTATCCGAAAAAACGATTGCTTTACTCTTCCTGAGAGCTGTTTTAATTTGATCTAATTGTAAATTATTTTCTAACTCAAAATATATAGCCTCCGCATGACCTACTTCTGTTGCTACTCTCACACATGTAGCATTAACCAATATATTTGGGTCTAGAATTTTATTAGTTTCATTAACCATTTTTATTTCTTCTTTTGTAAATCCATTATTTAAAAATACATCTATTTGTGGAACAACATTGAAGGCAATTTGCTTTGGTATATTTTTAATAGCAATATCTTTTTGCTCTAATAAATTTTTTGATTGTTCTTTTAATTCAGCTATTGCACTTTGACCTGCTCCAGAAACGGATTGATAAGTAGAAACTATAATTCTTTTAATTTTAGAAATTTTATGAATTGGAGCTAAAGCAATTAACATTTGTATAGTTGAGCAATTTGGATTAGCAATTATTTTTCTTTCTGAATTCAATAATTCTGTCTCGTTTATCTCTGGCACTATCAAAGGAATATCATTATTCATTCTAAAATGAGAAGTGTTATCTATAACATAACATTCTTTTTTTTCAGCTAAAGGAGCGTAATCCTTCGATACTTTAGAGCCTGCAGAAAAGAAAGCTATATCATTTTTTTTAAAGTCATGAGTTTCTAAGTTTTGAACCTCAAACTCATTTCCATTGTAAATAATTTTTTTTCCTTCTGATTTTTTTGATGCAAGCAGCGTTATTTTGTTAAAAGGAAAATTTCTGTTAAATAATGTTTCAAGCATTTTTTTTCCTACCGCCCCTGTAGCTCCGACTATTGAAATATTATAACTCATTTTTTTCTAACAATATTTTTAGATTCTCTATTACTTTGTCGCCCATTTCAGTCGTTGTAAGCAAATTTCTACCATCTTGCATTATATCTTTAGTTCTATAACCATTTTCTAAAGTTTTTTCTACAGCATCTTCAATCAGCTTTGAAAGAATATTGTTTTTAAGAGTATAATTAAAAAACATTGATAAAGATAATATCATTGCAATTGGGTTAGCAATATTCTTTCCTGCTATATCAGGAGCACTTCCATGGACTGGCTCGTATAATGATTTTCTTTTTTTACTTTCTCCTATTTCTCCCAAACTAGCTGATGGTAACATACCAAGAGAACCTGTAAGTTCAGCAGAGATATCTGATAAAATATCTCCAAATAAATTTCCTGTTAATATCACATCAAATTGTTTAGGATCTTTTACAAGTTGCATAGCACAGTTATCGGCATACATATGTTTTAAGTTTATATCATCGAACTCTGCTGAATGTAATTTATTTATTTCTTCTCTCCAAAGCACTCCCGACTCCATAACATTTGCCTTTTCTACTGAATGAACAGTTTTATTTCTTAAGTTTGCAATTTCAAAACCTATTCTACCTAATCTGATAATTTCATTTGTTGTGTAGACCTCTGTATTTATTCCTTTCCTCTGTCCGTCGTTTAAGTTAAATATGCCTCGAGGTTCTCCAAAATAAATTCCTCCTGTTAGCTCTCTTAGCACAACTATGTCCATATTTGTAACTATATCCTGTTTTAATGATGAGGCATCAGCCAAAGCATTAAAAACTTTTGCAGGTCTAATGTTGGCATACAAATCTAAATCTTTCCTAAGTTTTAATAATCCCCTTTCTGGTCTCAAATCAAATGGAAGATTTTCATACTTTGGAGCCCCTACCGCTCCTAATAATACTCCATCACTTGCATTAGCTTTAGAAACAACATTTTTGGTTATAGGCACTTTATGTTTATCATATGAACTACCTCCAATTAGATCTTCTTCAACTGAGAATTCAATATTAGTAAAATTATTTAAAAAATTAATAATTTTTTTTACTGGATTACATACCTCAGGACCAATACCATCTCCAGGTAAAAGTAATAAGTTAACTTTTTCTTTCATTATCTATAGTTCTCCATGACTCTTTATAAAAGTTTTTATTTTCATATAAATCTATAAGTTTTTTCTTTTTCAAGGTTAACTCTATATCATCATATCCATTTAATAGTCGTTCTCTAATATCATCAGAAATTTCAAAATCTAAATTCAAATTATTATAATGTATTTTTTTTTCTAATAAACTTACCTTTATAAGTTTTTTTTTCATAGAATGTTCACATAAGCTTTTTATTAATGGCTTTGAAAGAGTTAATGGAAGCAAACCATTTTTAATGGAATTATTGAAAAAAATATCTGCAAAAGCAGGTGCAATTACGCATTTTATTCCAAAATCTAATAATGCCCAAGGGGCGTGTTCTCTTGACGACCCACATCCAAAGTTATTTCCTGCTATTAAAATTTTTGATCTATTCCATGGAACTTTATTAAGAATAAATTCTTTTTTAAGGTTATTTGAATTATCATATCTTCTGTCATAAAAAAGGAACTTTCCTAAGCCCGTTCTCTCAATAGTTTTAAGAAACTGCTTAGGTATGATTGCATCTGTATCAATATTAATTTCATTTATTACTGCAGCTACGCTCTCTAATTCATAAAAATTTTTCATTATTATCCTTCAGAGACATCAACAAATGCTCCTGCAATAGCGCTAGCAGCAGCTGTTATAGGACTAACTAAATGTGTTCTTCCTCCACGACCCTGTCTTCCCTCAAAGTTTCTATTTGATGTAGAGGCACACCTCTCACCAATTTCTAACTGGTCTGGGTTCATTCCCAAACACATTGAACACCCTGGGTCTCGCCACTCAAATCCCGCATCCAAAAAGGTCTCCTTGATTCCTTCTTCTTCAGCAATTTTTTTTACCATACCCGACCCAGGAACAACTAAAGCTCTCAAATTTTTTGCTACCTTTTGTCCTTTTATTACTGAAGCAGCAGACCTTAAATCTTCTATACGGCCATTAGTACAAGAACCTATAAAAACTTTTTGTATCTTTACATTAGTCATTTTAGTTCCTGGAGTTAAACCCATATATTTTAAAGCCTTATTCATTGATTGCTCCTTTTCGCTATTATTTGCATCTTTCGGATTAGGAACAGTATCATTAACACCAATACCATCTTCTGGGCTTGTTCCCCAAGTTACCATAGGTTTTAAGTTTTCTACATCAAATGTAAAATTAGTATCAAATAATGCATTTTTATCTGAATGAAGGCTTACCCACTCATCTAATGCCTTTTGCCATTTTTCACCTTTAGGAGAAAATCTTTTATCCTTTAAATATTTAAAGGTTGTTAAGTCAGGACTTATCATCCCAGCCTTCGCACCGGCCTCTATAGACATATTACAAATTGTCATTCTTTCTTCAATAGACATTTTTTTTATTGTATTTCCCACAAATTCAATAACATGCCCCGTTCCTGCAGAAGTACCAATTTGGCTAATAATTTTTAAAATTATGTCTTTAGAAGTAATATTTTTTCTCAACACACCATTAATTTCAATTTTCATATTTTTTGGCTTTTTTTGAAGCAAGGTCTGTGTAGCTAATACATGCTCCACTTCTGATGTACCTATACCAAATGCAAGCGCTCCAAATGCTCCATGAGTTGATGTATGAGAGTCTCCACATACAATGGTTGTACCAGGGAGAGTATAACCTAATTCAGGTCCTATAATATGAACAATTCCTTGATTAATACTAGTCAAAGGAATGTATTCTATGTTGTTTTCATAAAGATTTCTTTCCAAAGTTTCTACTTGAATTCTGGCAATTTTATCTTTTATAGAATTGATTCCTAAACTTCTTGCAGTTGTAGGAACATTATGATCAGCTACCCCCAAGGTTAAATCAGGCCTTCTCACATTTCTATTTTTTAGCTTTAACCCTTCAAAAGCTTGTGGACTAGTAACTTCATGCACAAGGTGTCTATCAATATAGAGAATACTCTGTCCGGAGTCTAGTATACCTACCATGTGGTTATCCCATACTTTATCAAATAAGGTTTTGGGACTATCCATGTTTATTTACTTTCTTTATTATTGTCCTTGTCTACTTCTTGATTAAGTTTTTCTGAAGACTTTTTTGTTGGTATTGAGTCTTTATTGTCTGAAAGACTTTTTTCGATTTTCTTTTTTTCAGTCTTATTATTTGATAAAGTTTCTTTTGCTTTTTTAATAATATCTTTCTTTTCTGCTATTCTAGCTGACTTTCCTGAACGTTGTCTCAAATAATATAGCTTTGACCTTCTTACTTTTCCTCTTCTCACTAAATTAATACTTTCTAGCATTGGAGAATATAAAGGAAATACCCTCTCAACTCCCTCACCATGGGATACTTTTCGTACCGTAAAGGTAGAATTAAACCCTCTATTTGACCTTGCAATACATACTCCCTCAAAGGCTTGGATTCTTTCCTTATTGCCTTCAGTAACATAAACGTTAATTTTAACCGTGTCTCCGGCTTTAAAAGAAGGTATTTTCTTAGTTTTTAATACGTCTTCTATTTGCTCTTTTTCTATATCAATTAATTTATTCATAATTATTTTTTAAAAACTAGTATTTAATCAAAAAAATTCAAAATTATCTATCTTTTTTTTTCTTTTTAAAGGTTATAGAGTTTTTTAATCTCCAATCTTTTATTTTTTTATGGTCACCTGAAAGTAAAACATCTGGAACTTTAATGTTCTTCCATACTCTCGGTTTAGTATATTGTAAATATTCTATTAAGTTATCATTAAAACTTTCTTCTAGCAAACTACTAGGGTTTCCTAATACGTTTGGTAACAATCTTACTATTGCATCAATTAGAGTTACAGCTGCAGGTTCACCGCCACTTAAAACAAAATCTCCTAATGAAATTTCTCTTAGCCCATTGTAATCGACAAACCTCTGGTCAATACCTTCATATCTGCCACATATGATAATTAGACCTTCGGTTTTACTTAATTCTTTTACAATATCTTGATTTAACCTTTCTCCTCTTGGTGTAAGCATAATTTTTTGATATTTTTTAGTACTTTTTTCTATAGTAGATACCGCTTCTTCATATGCGTTTTGCATAATATCAGGCCTTAAAATCATTCCTGGACCGCCACCATATGGTTTATCATCGATGTCATTACTTTTATTAGTAAAATTTTTAATATCAGTTATTTGCAAGTCCCATATTCCTTTTTTTCTTGCATTTCCAATTATAGAAATATCTAATAATTCTTTAAATGCTTGAGGAAATATTGTTACAGTATTGATTAAAAACTTTTTCTGGCTAAATTTCATAATTTTGACTAAGTCTTATTATTTTGTTTTTTAAATCTATATCTTCTTTTTCTAAATCATAGAACCTAATCATATATTTAAACTTTCCATTAAGCTCTAAAAGATCGCCTGCCCCAAAATTATGAATTGCAGATACTATTCCAAGTAATTTATTATCTTTATCAAATACTTTGGTATTAATAAGGTCTCTATGAAAATATTCGTCGGATTTTTTTTCTAAACTACTCTCTTCTATCCAAAGCTCTTTTCCTAAAATATTACTCACTTCTTCTTTGCTTTCAAATCTATCTATTTGACAGATAGTAAGTTTTCCTTTATCAAACTTCCTTTCTAAATTTACTTGTAGGTCATCAATATAGATTTTATTTGTATAGTTTTTTAAATTTTCTGAATTATTATTGTAAAATTGTATCTTTAGTAAACCTTTTACACCATGAGTTGAAGTAATTTTACCCAAAAAAACTTTTTTTTTAGTCATTAATCTTAAGGCCGTTTGAAATTCTTAAAAAAGTGACTAAAAAAATATTAATCAGCATATTCATCCTATAAATTAGGATTCAGTTTTTTTATCCTC